>Ga0181529_10001016_pt1 | contig 38612 bp, 25 predicted proteins | sample PEATcosm2014_Bin_36_FD_119763 | JGI IMG/M metagenome (GOLD analysis project Ga0181529, IMG submission 119763) | Peatland microbial communities from MTU Mesocosm Facility, Houghton, MI, USA - PEATcosm2014_Bin10_30_metaG | ecosystem: Environmental > Terrestrial > Soil > Wetlands > Peat | place... | reverse complement strand
GCCGAAATCTCGCATATCGGCCAGGGCGGCACATACTACTTCAAGGAGTTCTACGGCAACGTCGATCTGCGCCTGCTGGAAGATGTTCTGAGCCCCGCTCCGGGCGGCTATTTCCTGGCCGCCGTGCACGGCAGCAAAGACAGCCATCTTTACTTCATCCTTGACCCGCACGGCGTCGACGAGGTGGCCCCGGAAGAGGTCGCGCTCATCCGCTGGGACTCGATGAACGAGACAGAGACCATCCCCCTCGCCTTCCACCGCGTGGCGGAATACACAAATGCCACGGCCAGTGGCAATGAGCACAACGCGGCCTACAAGATTCTCCACCAGGATCTCGACGTGACCATCGAGAAAAACGGCTTCCTCTCGAGCGTGGCCACTGCCGAAGTGCGAGCGGAGGAGGATGGCGTCGCCGTGGTTCCGCTCAATCTATATCCCACGTTACGCGTCAGCCAGGTCACCACCGGCAAAGGCGACGCCCTCGACTGGGTGCAGGAGAGCAAGGATCTCGATCCCGATTTCGGCGTCGTCCTGGCTGCGCCGATCAAGAAAGGCGAAACCACCACGATCAAGATCACCTATGGCGGCAAGGATGTGGTGCTCAGCATGGGCGGCAACAATTACTACCCCGTGGCTCGCGAAAACTGGTTTCCCAACTCCAACCAGGGCTTTGGCGACTACGCCACCTACCACATGCTCTTTCATGTGCCCAAAGGGCTGCAGATCATTGCCACAGGAACCAAGTTGAACGAGACCAACGAAGGCAAAATCACAACCTCCGAATGGAAGACAGAGACGCCGCTGCCAGTGGTCGGTTTCAGCCTGGGCGACTTTCAAAGCAAGGAAACCAAAATCGGAACGCCTCTTGCCGGACAATTGACTGTCGATGCCTACGCCAACAAGGAGCGCCCCGATTTCGTCTCTTCGTTCGTTCAGCAGCTTTCCGATGCGGGACCAGCCGAAGGGGCAGCCCTCGGCTCGCTGGACACCACCCCCATGCTGGCCAGCGAGCTGAGCCAGGGACAGGCGGCCGCGCAAATCTACACGGACTACTTCGGCCCGCTTTCCTTCCCGCACATCTCTCTTACGCAGCAATCGGCATGCAACTACGGACAAAGCTGGCCCATGCTGGTCTACCTGCCCATTTGCGGCTTCTTCGACAGCACGCAGCGGCATTTTCTTGGACTCAGCGACTTCAATGCGGCCACGTATTGGGACGTCGTGACGCCTCACGAAGTGTCGCACCAGTGGTGGGGACATACCGTTGGCTTCCGTGGCTACCGCGATCAATGGATGAGCGAAGGCTTCGCGCAAACTTCGGCGTCCATTTTTCTTCAGCTCACGCGGCCCAAGCCCGACGACTTCATCCACTTTTGGAAATTGCAGCATCAGTTGATTACCGAAAAGAATGAATTCGGCTTCCGGCCCATCGACGTGGGCCCGGTCACGATGGGCTTTCGGCTCAGTACTCCCAAGGCCGGCTATGACATCTACCAGAATCTTGTCTATCCCAAGGGCGCTTATATTCTGCACATGATCCGCATGATGATGTGGACGCCCAAGGAAGGCGACGCGCACTTTAAAGCCATGATGCACGACTTCGTGGACACCTACCGCCTGCAGGCCGCAACCACGGAAGACTTCAAGGCCATCGTGGAGAAACACATGCTTCCCGGCATGGACCTCGAAGGCAATCACACCATGGACTGGTTCTTCCGCGAGTACGTCTACGGCACCGATCTTCCCGCCTATCACTTTGAAAGCGACTTTGCGCCGAGCGGCGACGGATGGAAGGTTCACTTCAAGCTGGTGCAGTCCGGCGTGGATGCGAAATTCGTGAACGCGGTGCCGCTCTACATGGAACTGGCCGACGGCAAGATCATGCGCATGGGCCTGATCGTCGCGCACGGAGATTCCACCGTCGATCAGAACTTTCAATTGCCCAAGCTTCCCGCGCCGATCAAGCGGTTCATCATCAACTATTACTACGACGTGCTGTGCACGGATAACTAGGACCTGGGCGCGAAGCTAGCCCAAAAAGCGAAGCCCACAGCTCCTTAAGGAAACTGTGGGCCGCTTTTTTGAGCGATGGTTGCTTGATGAGGCGCTGCTACGCCTTTGCCAGCACCGGTTTTCCCAGCTTTTCCGCCACCATCTCGTGAGCGTGGGCGAAGAACTCGTCCTTCGCGATCTTGCCCGCTTCGAGATCGGCCAGAATTGCCTTCTGCGCCAGGTACTCGCGGTTGACGATGCCGGCCTTCGACTGCAGCATGCGCCACGCCTTACGCCGCTCCGTGCAGAACATCACGAGTTGCCGCGAGAGCGCGTAGTAAACATTCTTTCCGTCTTGATCCATTTGAATGTACACGCCGAAGTCGGGAATGAAACTGCGGTGTTCGGGCAGCAAGTAGTAGCGATAGACAATATCCTGCTGCGTGATGCGCACCAGCATGTTCTCGAGCGAAATCATCTTCTCCGCCTGCTCCGGCTTGATTTTCTTGAGGTGATTGCGGAAGCGCGCCTCGGTCGTGCACCAGTGCGCCACAGTGTAGCGATAGGTGTCGCCGGTCGCCTTCGACTTGGTCTCGTACCAATCCAAATCAATCGACGGGTTGCCCTTCACGTCGAGTGTTTCCTGGTAGGTCTCGCCCAGCCGCGGGTTGAAGACGAACTCCGGTACGCCGCGCGAGTCGCGCACGCGCTGCGCCTGGTGCAGAGCCATGTCGTCGGCCACGCCGTGCTCCGGCTGGCAGGTGGTAAAGCACTGCAGGAACATGGTGCCGCGGTATTCCAGGCCGTCGAGAATCGCCCGGTAAAGCTTGGGCGCATTGGCCATGGAAACCTGCGCTACGAACGGCGATCCGTGCCCGGCGAGGAAGGTCTCAGCCACGGTCTTCTTCTCCGTGTTCTTGCCCTGTGTGGCCGCGCCGAAGGTGTTCATGTCGCCGCCGCCCAGCATCGGGGTCGAGTCGGAGTTCTGACCGCCGGTATTCGAATAAACCTGCGTATCGAGCATCAACGCCTTCACGTTGGGCCGGTTTTGCAGGATCACCTTCGACATGTTCTGGTAGCCGATGTCGCCCATACCGCCATCGCCGCCCACCACCCAGACCTTGGGCAGTTCCTTGATCTCGTCGTCGGTCATCAGCGCATCAGTGAAGTGCGTGAAGTGGTAGTACTCTTCCTCGCACAGGCCCGTGCCTTCGCGCGTGAGAACGATGTCCGCAAGACGCTCGGGAATCACTGAACGGCGCCCGTGATCCACCATGAAGCTTTCGCCCATGAGCCAGCCAACCGTAACACCGTCCTGGAAGAGCGAGTTCATCCACGGATAAGGATGCGGATTGTTGGGCGCGGTTGAGCCGTACACCGTGTTGCAACCGGTGTGCGCGGCCATGGCCATCACGCTCATGCCGTTGGCCAGACGTCCGTCGACGGGCTGCAGGTTCTTGTGATTGAACGCTTCGGTGAGCAGCACCGCGGCAATGGCCTCGGCAAGCTGCGCATCGGTGATTGTGCCGTGCTCCTGCTCATACGCCGCAATGCGTGACTTGGTGTCAGCAGTGGTTTCGCCGCCAAGGCCCATGATCATGTGGGCGATGGCCTGACGCAGCCGCGTGTAGTCCTCTTCGTTGGCCGCTTTCAGCGCGGTCAATTTGGCCGCACCGGTCTTTTCCAACTCGCCTGCCTTGGCAATGAAGCGATCGCTCTTGGCGTGGTACAGCGGGCGCATGTACGCCTCGGTGACAGCGGCAATGGAGCGCAGCACGCTCTTTTCGCCGCAACCCGCGCAGGCGCCGTCACCGGCAACCAGTGCGTCGTAGTTTGTCCGCACCATGAGCATGTTGCGCAGGGTCGCAGTCTTTGAGTCCGCGGGATTCGCGCCGTTGTAGAGACCCAGATACTTCTGTGACGTATCGGGCAGCAGATCCAGGAACGCCGTGCCGGTTTCGTGCTCGGCATTCACGTCCGTAGTCTCCTGTACCATTTTGAGCGCCTGGTGATCTCCGCAAGCCGTGACGCAAGCTGCGCAACCCTTGCACAGGTCGCTCACAAATATTGAAAAGATGCCGCCAGTGCCGGGAGCTTTGCGCTCCGGCGACGAGAAGATGGCATTCACCTTCTGGTAGGCCATCGGCACCTTGTCGATAATGCTGAAGAACTGCGCCTTGGCTTGGGCCGAGAATCCGTTCACGGACTCGGTGACCTCGCGAACGATCTGGGGCAGCGGTGTTCCCGTCTTGATCTCAGCCACCATGCGCTGGCGCGTGAGCTTTTCGATCTCAGGCAGCTTGTCGAGCATCTTGCGGCGCTCGGCAGGATCGGCGACGTAGCGCGTCACCGCGGTGCCAAGAAGCGTTCCCAAATCCTGCGAGCAGTTGGGCAGCGCCGTATCCGGGCAAACCGAGATGCACTCCATGCACTGCGTGCAATTCTCAGGAATGTAGAGCGGGGTTTCACGACGCGCGACATACTTGGACGCAGTGTCGCCCGTGGCCGCGGCAATCACGCCCATAGCGGAGAGCGGCGTGGCCGGCTGGTCGTAGCCGTAGTGCGAGCGGAACTCTGCATCGAATGCGGTGACGCTGGAAATCGGAGTGCGAGGGCCTTGCCCCTCGGGCACGGCGTGCGAACGGCAACCGGCGCCGGTACTGCAGGCCGCTCCTGCGAATTCCGGAATCGCAACCTCTTCAAAGATCGGCAGCAACGCCTGGCCGCGGAGGCTGGAGTGATCGGCATCCGCAATCGCGCCGATCGCAATCTCCTTCACGAGTTCAAAGCCCTGCGTCATCACTTCCATGTTCGACTTCACAACGGCTTCGCCCAGCTTGCCGAATTTCTTCACGTACTGCTTGTAGACGACTTCGCGGAACTGCTCCGCCGTGATGCCAAACTCCTGCAACATGGGGCTGACCGCGAAAAATGCGCCCAGGAATGCATTGCCCTGCATCCGCAGTTGCAGGTCGGCGCGGTCCGTGGCCTTGCGCGCGATGTCAAAACCGGGCAGCGTGAAGACGCGAATCTTCTTTTCGATAATCTGCTTGCGCGCCCAGATCGGCAGATTCTGCCAGGCTTTCTCGCCATCCACATCCGACTCCCACACCAGGCAACCGCCCTCCTGCATGCCGTCGAGCGGGTTGGTGTGCGTAAAGGCCTTGGGATCGCAGCACAGCACCACGGTCACGTGGCGCAGATCGCAGTTGACGCGAATACGATCCTTGGCCGCGACCATGAAGTAGCTTGTCGGTGCGCCCTTCTTTTCAGATCCATATTTCGGATTGGCGCTGACGTGAATCACTTCCTTTGGATTGCCCAGCGCATCCACTTCGTGATCGCGCTCGAAGAGCAGATCGTTCAGATCGCCGAGAATCGCGCCCAGATTCTTGCCCGTGGTGATCGCGCCCCATCCGCCGATGGAGTGGAAACGCACGGCCACCGCGCCTTCCGGCAGCAACGACGGCATTTCGTCGGCGACTACCGAATAGGGATGGTCGATCCCGAGAACGATGAAGTTTGCACCCTCTGCCGCGCTCTTGCCATCCTGGCGTTTGCGGCCCGCGGTCGCATATTCAAATGCGCCGATGATGTGCTCGGGACGGAAGTCGCGCGAGCCAAGGCCGTAGCTGCCGCCAATGAACATCGGCACTTCAGCCAGCTCAACCTTGGGCAAACCATCTGTTCCCTGCACTGCCTTTGAAAACGCGGTGCGGATGTCGCGGCCAAGTGGATTGTCGCCGGCCAGCGCCTCGTCGGTGCGCTCCAGAATGATGACGTTCTTCTTGCCCTTGAGCGCGTTCACCAGCGCAGCCTCAGGGAAGGGCCGGATCACGTTCACGTGAACCGATCCCACGCTCGAGTTGCGCGTCTGGCGCAGATAATCAACCGCAGCTTCGATGTTCTCGGCTGCCGAGCCAAGCGAAACGAAGACGGTGTCGGCGTCCGCAGTCTTGTATTCGGTGATGAGCCCGTAACGCCGGCCCGTAAGCTCGGCAAACTTTTCGTACGCATCTTCCAGGAATTGCAAAATCGGCTCGGCGAAGTTGTTTCTCCGCGCGATGATGCCCTGCATGTAGTGTTCCTGGTTCTGCACCGGGCCCAGCAGGATGGGATTGGTCAGATCCATCATCTTGGGAACGCGGCGGCGCGTAGCGCCAAACAGAACACGCTGCGCTTCAGTGGGGCAGTCAATAATGTCGTCGGGCGCGCCCAGGTACTCGCGGATCAACTCGGACTCGTGCTTGTAGAAGGTGCGCTCCAGGTGCGTGGTCAGGAACCCGTCCATGATGTTCATGCCGGGCGTGAGCGCAAGTTCCGTCACGCGGCGCAGAATCAGTGCCTGGTCGGCGGCTTGCTGCGCATCCTTGCCGAAAATCATGATCCAGCCGGTGTCGAGGGCTCCATAAATATCGTCGTGGCCGCAATGGACGTTGAGTGCATGCTTGGTCAACGCGCGCGCGCCCACCTCAAGCACCATGGTCGATCCCTTGCCCGGCGCGTGGTAGTACTGCTCCACGCCGTAGACCACTCCCTGGCCTGAAGTGAAGTTGACCACGCGCTTGCCGCACACCGAGTGCGCAATGGCGCCGCCCTGGGCCGCGTGCTCGCCTTCCGTCTCAATGGCAATCGTGTTGCCACCGAAGACGTTCAGCTTGCCTTCCGCATACGCCTGCTGGAAAAGCTCGCCGCCTTCAGTGGAAGGCGTAATGGGATAGAACACACCGGCGTCGGCAATGCGAGTTTCGGTGTGATACGCAACCAGTTGATTTCCGTTGGCGGTGACGCGGATGCCAGGATATCGAGCAGCCTTCATAGATCCCTCACAGTGAACCGTGTTTCGAAGTCTTAAGAACTCGTTGCGTACGCCGGAGCGCGGAGGTGGAAAGTGCCTCGCATCCGTATCCGGTTTCCCCGCCGAAAGATGTGCTGTGCGTGTCTGCTCGTGCTTCAGCAGCCCGATAGAAAGCCCTGATCAGATTTTTCAGAACGGCCGGAGCGGCGATCGGGCGACCTAAGGGGAAGGTTACTCCTCGCACGTACAGCCATCCTAAGTATGCGCCCTGTATAGAGACGGAGTTTCACAATTCGGTACACGGATTGGATGCCGGGTGGACTCAGTAAGACGCATGTTTTCGCGGCTTGCGGCCTTTGCGCTACCATAAAGACAAGATTGGGGTTCCCAATGTTTGTGGTGGTCTGGCAGTTTGAGATTACTGAGGATAGAGTGGCCGGTTTCGAGGCCGCATATGGGCCCGAAGGCGCCTGGGCAAAGCTTTTCCACACGTCGCCCGACTACAAGGGTACCGAGTTGCTCCGAGATGCTTATATTCCAGGTAGTTACCTCACCATTGACCGCTGGACCAGCGAGGAGGCTTTTCGCGCCTTTCGCAAGGATCACGACAGCGAATATGAGGTTCTGGACCGCCAGTGCGATGCCCTCACCGGCCGAGAAACCCGCGTGGGCGCATACACCGTTTAACCTCATCGGCGGACACGAACAGATTCATGGAATTGCATGCCAATCCGGCTAAATAGCACATTTTTCGCAAGTTGTAGTTTTCTCCATTTCTTCGCCACTTTCTCCTATTCTTCCGTGTCCCATCCTGCTACAATCCCATCGAAATCCAAATTAAGCCCCTCGCCGTTTCCTGCAGAGAAAGCACGAGATGCGCAGGGCGAGCATTCTTGAGGAGCCCTCCCAATGGCCATCGTCGACGACCGCGCCAAAGCCGTAGAACTAGCCCTGGCACAGATTGAGAAACAGTTCGGAAAGGGGTCGATTGTCCGGCTCGGCTCCCGTGAGGCGTTGCTGCCGATTGCCGTAATCTCCACCGGCTCCATCAGTTTTGACGCCGCGTTGGGCGTAGGCGGCGTCCCGAGAGGCCGCGTTTCAGAGGTTTTCGGTCCCGAGTCCTCGGGCAAGACAACCATCTGCCTGCAGATCATCGCCGAAGCACAAAAAGCGGGCGGTCTGGCGGCGTTTGTCGACGCGGAACATGCGCTCGATCCCGGATACGCCAAGAAACTCGGCGTCGATGTCGACAATCTGCTGGTCTCGCAACCCGATAGCGGCGAACAGGCCCTGGAAATCACCGAAGCCCTGGTCCGCTCCGGCGCGATCGACGTGCTGGTCGTGGATTCCGTCGCCGCGCTGGTTCCCAAGGCCGAGCTCGACGGCGAGATGGGTGACAGCCATATGGGCCTGCAGGCTCGACTGATGTCGCAGGCGCTGCGCAAGCTCACCGGCACGGTTTCCAAGTCGCGTACCGCACTCATTTTTATTAACCAGATCCGCGAAAAGATTGGCGTGATGTTCGGCAACCCCGAAACCACCACCGGCGGCCGCGCGCTCAAGTTCTACTCCTCGGTGCGCATCGATATCCGGCGCATCGCCGCTGTTAAAGAAGGCGACGTCGTGGTCGGCTCGCACACCAAAGTCAAAATTGTGAAGAACAAGGTGGCCGCCCCTTTCCGCGAGGCCGAGTTCGACATACTTTACGGCGAGGGCATCAGCAAAGAGGGCGACGTGCTCGACCTGGCCGTGACCCACAATATCGTGGAGAAGTCCGGCGCATGGTACAGCTATAGCGGCGAACGCATTGGACAAGGGCGCGAAAACACCCGGACATACCTCAAAGAAAACAAGGAAGTCTTCGCCAAGATGGACGCTGAGCTGCGGAAGCAACTCGGCATTGGCGCCGCCAAGGCCGAAGTGCCCGAGGTTCCAGCAGGGGGCGAAGTCCAGGCCAAGGAAGCGGTGCGCGGCCGCAAAGGGTAGCACCCCTCGGAATCGACTAGAATTCTCTCGCAGCCCCGATTCTTAGGAGGGTGGGATGAAAGCCTTTTCACGCCGGGAAATGCTCAAAGGCAGCCTGCTGGCGCCCGCCGTTGCCGCCGCGGCCAGCGGTATGAACCCAGTTGCAGCCGCGATGCACGCTGCCACGGAAACTGCCGGTCCCCTTCCTGCGGACAAATCGGGCGCTGCGCAGAAACCGGCGCAGCCCAATTCGGCGCGCGAACGTCTGCTGCTCGATTTCGGATGGCGCTTTCATCTCGGCGACGCGTGCGATGCGACCAAAGACTTCGGCTTCGGCAGCGGCAGAGCCGGCAACTTTCAAAAGACCGGCGGTTTTCTCGCCGCCAGTTCCCTCGCCTTCGACGACAGCGACTGGAAAGCGCTCGATCTGCCGCACGATTGGGCCATCGAGTTGCCGTTTACCAACGATCCTGCGCTGCTCAGCAAAGGCTTCTATCCTCTGGGCCGCAATTACCCTTCCACCAGCATCGGCTGGTACCGGCGCGTCTTCGAAATACCTGCAGCGGACGCAGGCAAGCGGATTTCTCTCGAATTCGACGGCGCCTATCGCGAGACCACGGTGGTCTTCAACGGTTTCTACATTGGCCAGCACAGCGGCGGCTACGATCCTTTCCGTTTCGATGTCACTGATTTCGCCAATCCCGGTGGAAAAAATGTCCTCCTGGTGCGCGTGGACGCAACCGAGAGTGACGGCTGGTTTTACGAGGGTGCGGGAATTTATCGCCATGTTTGGCTAGTCAAAGCCAATCCCGTCCACGTGAAGCAATGGGGAACTTTCGTCGCGTCTGAAGTCAGGCCCGGCTCGGCTACACTCTCTATCCGCACAGAATTGAACAACCACGGCCATTCCAACGCCAGTGCGCGCGTGGTTTCTACCGTTCTCGATCCCAGGAACAAGACCGCAGGCAAAATGGTGACGGCAACGGTTGCCATTCCCGCCGGCTCGGAGCAGACCTACGAACAGAAGATGACCGTCGGCCAGCCGAAGCTCTGGTCACTGGAGGACCGGAACCTGTACCTGCTGGTCACGGAAGTGCGCGTGGGCGGCGATGTAGTCGATCGCTACGAAACGATTTTTGGCATTCGCTCCATCAAGGTCGATGCTCAAGAAGGCCTGTTGCTCAACGGCAAGCCGGTCAAAGTGAAAGGCACCTGCAATCACCAGGACCATGCGGGCTTGGGCGCGGCGCTGCCCGACGCGGTGCAGACCTACCGCATGAAGAAGCTCATCGAAATGGGGTCCAATGGATTGAGGACCTCGCACAATCCGCCCACGCCGGCGCTGCTCGACGCCTGCGACGATCTGGGCATTCTGGTCTTTGACGAGACGCGCATGATGTCGTCGAATCCCGAGGGGCTGAGCCAGTTTGAAAATCTCGTCCGCCGCGACCGCAACCATCCCAGCGTCTTCATGTGGTCGATGGGCAACGAGGAGGGCGCAGCCAACACCGATCGCGGCGTGCTCATTCTCACGGCAATGAAGGAGGTCGCCAATCGGCACGATGGATCGCGCCCCGTCTCCATTGCACCCACGGGCGCCATCGGCACCGGCGGCCTCGCGGTTTGTGATGTCATCGGCTACAACTACGCGGATCCCGGCGCCGAGGTTTATCACAACGCGCATCCCGGCAAGCCTGTCATCGGCACGGAAACAGTGAGCGCCGTGTGCACGCGCGGCATCTACGTCACCGACTACGACAAGGGCTACGTCGGCTCCTACGATCCCTACACCACAACCGGCCGCGCTTCGGCCGAGGGTTGGTGGAGCTTTTGCGACGCGCGCCCCTGGCTGGCAGGCGGCTTTGTGTGGACCGGCTTCGACTATCGCGGCGAGCCCTCGCCGAATGGCTGGCCCAACATCAGCTCGCAGTACGGCATCATCGACATCTGCGGGTTTCCCAAGGACACCTTTTACTACTACCAAGCGTGGTGGACTGAGAGACCCGTTCTGCATCTCTTCCCGCACTGGAATTGGCCGGGCATGGAAGGCAAGGAAATCGCCGTCTGGGTGCACTCGAACATCGAGAAGGTCGAACTCTTCCTGAACGGCAAAAGCCTGGGCGCGCAGGAGATGAAGAAGGACTCGCACCTCGCCTGGAACGTGCCCTACGCACCCGGAGTCATCGAAGCGCGCGGCTTCAAAGATGGCGAGCTGGTGATGACAACCCGGCGCGAAACCACGGGCGCTCCCGCCGCCCTCGCCATCTATGCCGACCGTGCGGAGATTTCCGCCGATGGCGAAGATGTCGCCATGTTCGCCGTGGAAGTGCGCGATGCACGGGGCCGCGTTGTGCCCATCACCGACAACCTGGTTACATTCAAGGTCATCGGTGCGGGAAAGCTGATTGGCGTTGGCAACGGCGATCCTACCAATCAGGAATCCGACAAGGGCACATCGCGCAAGGCGTTCAGTGGCTTGTGCATGGCCATCGTTCAATCCGCGAAGTCGCCAGATAGCATCACAGTCGAAGCCACGTCGCCGGGTCTGACTCCGGCGCAGGCAACTATTTGGGCAGGAAAGGTCGAACTGCGTCCACAGGTGGCCGTGTGGGAACCCGAAGTTCCCAGGGGCGTGGGCATTACCGGCCTGTGGAGGCCCGTGCAGGACGGCGGCACGCAGCTCTTCGTTTTAGTTCAGGACGGCAGCACGCTGACGGGAACTGTGGAAGGCGCAGGCGGCAGCGGCGCGTCCACCCCGATTACAGACGGCCAGGTCGATGGCGCAAATGTCAGCTTCAAGGCCGGAAATGGCACGTATTCTGGCCACACGAACGGAGAAACGATCGAACTCGAGCGAACGCCGACCTTCGGTCAGCGTTCGCCGCGGCCTGCGCCCGAGTCCGAGGCCTCGCGCCCGGCAGTCGGTCCACCGCCCGATGGCTCGGATCCTTCTCGCAGTCCGTTGTTCCGTCCGCCGGGGCCCGTGCAAATCGCGTTGCATCGCGCGCAGCGTTAGGCGCCGGCCAGCGCCGGAAGCTATGTCACCGCGACATCGACGCGCAATTGGTGTCCTATCCACCAGTACGCAGCAGGTAAGGACGATCATGCGCATTTCTCTTCATTGGTTGATCTTGCCGTTGCTCGTAGTTCTTTGCGCGGCGAATCTTCTCACCGCGCAACAGCACCTGACCGTGCCGCGATCCGATGGCCATCTCACGCCGCTCATGCTTTACCCTGCCGTAGGCGCGGGCTCCGGCTGTGCGCCGCTTGCTGTTATCTCGCACGGCGCCGGCGGCTCCGAGGACGGCTATCGCTATCTCGCCCAGGCGATGTCACAAAACGGCTTCACCACCGTCGTCATGGGGCACGCGGAGAGCGGATTTCCGGCGTTGCGCAGCGACATGCGCAAATATGGCTTCATCCACGGTCTCGACGCTCTTGTAGAGGACCCCACCGCGGAGGGCGACCGCCTGCTCGACGTGGATGCGGTGCTCAAGTGGGCCGATGGCCAGTGCAAATCGCCTTTTCGCGTGCTGCTTGGCCACTCCATGGGCGCGGAAACCGTCATGCTTGAAGCCGGCGCGAAGAATATCGTTGGAGTCACGTCACCGCCCGCCGGCCAGAATCGTTTTGACGCCTATGTTGCCCTGTCGCCTGAAGGCCCCGGCGTGGTCTTCGCGCAGAATGCCTGGAACGACATTCACAATCCCATTCTGATCCTCACGGGAACCAGAGATCAGTCGCTCAAGGGCGGCCCGAAGGCGCGCCTGGTTCCCTGGTCCAATCTGCCCGGCACAGTGTCCCACTGCCAGTGGGAAGGTGTGATCGACGGCGCTACGCACATGAACTTCGCCGGCAACGGACCCGGCAGCGACAAGGTGGAATCGGTGGTCACGCAAACCATAGCGTCGTTTCTGGCCGGTGTGCGGAACTCGGGCTGCGCTCTTCCTGCTCCCATCAGCGGCATGACGTTAAAGGCCAAGTAGCCAAAGCGGGCATCCGCTCCGTTCCTTCAGCGTCCCGCCTTCTGGCCCCGGTGAACCCGCAAATGCCGTAGAATCCCTTTGGAGACGCCATGCCCGTCAGAGCCCTCTATCCCGGCACCTTCGATCCGCCCACGAACGGTCATGTCGACCTGGTCCATCGCGGGGCCAAGCTGTTCGACCATCTGACCGTCGCCATTCTCGTGAATCCGGTCAAGAATCCTCTCTTCACGGTCGATGAGCGCGTGGAGATGCTCATCGAAGCAACAGCCGGCATCGGTAATGTTTCTGTGGCCACGTTCGACGGCATGATGGTCGACTTCGCGCGCGAGCATGGCGCTTCAGCTGTGCTGCGCGGTATTCGCGCCATCTCCGACTACGAGCACGAGTTCCAAATGGCTCTCATGAATCGCCGCCTCGCTCCGGAGGTCGAAACCGTCTTTCTGCAACCGGCAGGCCGGTACTCCTTTGTCAGTTCAAGGATGGTGAAAGAAGTCTTCAGTTTCGGCGGCGACGTAAGCGGACTGGTGCCTCCCAACGTGCTCAAGCGGCTCCGCGCGCGCATCAAGAACGGACAGTGAACTGGCGGAGCACTTGAATGTTTAACTTCGGCAAGAAAGCCTCAACGCCGGTCAGCTTAACCATGAGAGACACTCTTTTCGGCGACCAAGAAACTTGGCCGCCCGAAACCCTGGGCGCCACGGCGCGAGAAGTTGGACCGTGGCCGTTATTTTTCCGGGCAAGAGATCTCGCCGAGGCGAAAAAAATCGACGAAGCCGTCCAAATTCTTCGTCAAATCACCGAAACACCCGAATTCGAATCTCGCCAGCGAATGCAGGCATGGCATTTACTGCGCAACCTTGGGGTAGTTCCGCCGAAGGAACAATCAAAAATTGTGCTCGGTGTGGTTGTTGAGGTCGGCATGCCGAAAGGGCTGGATTTGCTGGCAGCGTATTCCGATCACAGCGCGCGATACTGGAACTTTAGCAACGCCGGCGTGGTTTGGGAGCACCCGAACTCCTCGCTTGACCCCCGCATTGACACTCTGCTAGAAAAGGCGTCCGCTCTCGTGCAACGCATTGGACCCTGGGACAAAGCGCGGCGCGCGGCGCCAAGCAAGGGGATTACGCGCCTGAATATTCTCACCCCAAGCGGACTTCACTTTGGCGAAGGGCCAACTGAACTGCTTAGCAAGGATCCCGTGGGTGGACCGACTTTCGCCGCCGCGACCCAATTAATGCTAAAACTTATCGAAACGGCAAAGCAGACGCGAGAGAACCAAGGCACGACCCCCTCGGCCTAATGCTCAATTCTGCGGTTTTGCGGCGGCGCGAAAATCTGCGAAGATAGAACGGTTATGACAGTTACAGCTCCTGCAAAAGTTTTTGCCGATCGCATTGGCCGGATCGAAGTATCCGCGACCATGGCTGTGGCCGCCGAGGCGGCTAAACTGCGCGCTCAGGGCGCCAACCTGGTGGATTTCGGGGCCGGCGAGCCCCACTTCGCCACTCCGCGGCACATCAAGGACGCCGCTATTGCCGCCATCGAGGCCAATTTCACCCGCTACACCGTGGTTCCGGGCATTCCCGACGTGCGCAAAGCCATCGTCGAGCGCCATGCCTGCGACTTCGGCTCAGACTACACGACCGACGAGGCAATTTTCACGTCCGGCGGCAAGCTGGCTCTGTTCAACACGCTGCAGATCCTTGTCGATCATGGCGACGAGGTCATCCTGCCCGTTCCCTACTGGGTCAGCTTCAAGGACATCATCCAGTATGCGGGCGGCAAGGTGGTGTATCTCGAAACCAGCGAGGCGGAGAGCTTCCGCATCACTGCGGACGCCATCGAGCGCGCTATTACGCCTCGCACCAAGGCCATCATCCTGAACTCGCCGTCGAACCCCGCGGGTTCGGTGGTCACGGCCGAGGATCTGGAGCGCATCGTCCATCTCGCCCACGATCGCGGTATTTTTTTGCTTTTGGATGAGTGTTACGTCTACCTCAACTATGCAGGCAAGCCTGTCTCCGGCGGCTCGTTCACCTGGGCCAAGGAGCACCTGGTAATTCTCGGGTCACTCTCGAAAACTTATTCGATGACCGGCTGGCGCGCGGGCTATGCACTGGCTTCGAAGCCCGTGGTCGCCAACCTGAGCAAATTGCAGTCGCAATCGACCTCGAATGCCACCAGCTTCGTGCAGAAGGGGGCAATCGCGGCGCTGACCGGCTCGCAGCAGTGCGTGGCTGAGTTCCGCGCCGAGTTCATCGACTTGCGCGACTACATGCTGGCCAAAGTCACGGCCATTCCCGGCGTCACCTGCACCAAGCCGGAGGGTGCGTTCTACGTGTACCCCAACATCTCGGCATACCTGGGCAAGGGCGGCATCAAAACCGCGACAGAGTTGGCCACGCGCCTACTCCACGAAGCCCACGTCGTCACCGTGCCCGGCGAGGCCTTCGGGACCGGCGAGCACATCCGCATCTCTTACCCGGTGACCAAGCAGAACATCGACGAGGGCACGCGCCGCATGGGCGAGTTCCTGACCGGTTTGAAGTAGCTAAATCTTTCTTCGATTTTCCCGTCGCGGAATGCAGCCAATCGTCGGATGCAGCTCTGTCAAAGTTGCATTCCAGGCGGGCTGCGCCGCTCGACGGTTACTCGTCTCGAAAATAATTCGCCCTGCCCTGTGCAAACGTTATCTTCGTCGAGTACTATGGCACTTCAATGTTGAACGCTATCGATTTCCGTCCCGTGATATTAGCTGGTGGCAGCGGCACCCGTTTCTGGCCCCGTTCCCGGCGCGCCCGCGCCAAGCAGGTTCTCGCTCTAGACGGCGAGCGCTCCATGATTCAGCAAACTGTGGAACGTCTCAAGCCACTGACAACGCTCGACAAAACGTGGATCATCACCAACGAGTTTCTGGCCCATGAGATTGCCGACCAGTTGCCCGGGATGCCCGCCGCGCAAATCGTGCAGGAGCCGGTAGCCCGCAACACCGCGCCGGCCTGCGGCCTCGCCGCCTTCCTTATTGAGCGCGACAACCCAGATGCAATACTCGGCGTTTTTCCGTCGGACCATGTCATCAGCGACGAGCCGCGTTTCCTTAAGGCCCTGCAAAAAGGCATTGCTGCAGCCGCGGCCGGCGAAAACATCGTCGTATTGGGCATCGAGCCTTCCCGCGCGGAAACCGGTTACGGCTACATCGAGACCGGCGACCTGACCAAGGACGATTCCGCCCTGCACGTGCGCCGTTTCATCGAAAAGCCCAATCAGAACCGCGCCGAGGAGTTTGTCGCCGCCGGCAACTACTACTGGAACTCCGGCATCTTCCTTTGGTCGGCCCGCACGCTGGCCAATGCAGTCCGCGAGCACCTGCCTGAAACCGCTCCGCTGCTTGAATCTATTGCCGCGGCCTGGGGCACACCTCAGTTCGACGAGGTTTTCCATAGCGCGTATCCCAAGTGCGAAAACATCTCCGTCGACTACGCGGTCCTCGAACCACGCTCAGCCAAGGGCGAGCACCTGTCGAATCTTTATTGCATTCCCGCCGAGTTCAGTTGGAACGACCTCGGCTCATGGGCCTCTCTCTACGAGTACCAGTTGGAAACGCGCATGCGCGGCGATGCCGAAGGCAATGTCGCTGACACGGGTGGTCACATGGCCATCGAGGCCAACGACAACTACATCTTCAGCCCCAGGAAATTTGTAGCTCTCGTGGGCGTGAAGAACCTGGTCGTCGTCGACACGGAAGACGCGCTGCTCATCGCCCACCGCAACCACTCGCAGGATGTGGGCAAGATCGTGAAGGAACTGGGCGTCACCGGCCACTCCGAGCTGATCTAGAGCCCACCCGATTCTGAACGACGCGGCCACTGTGGGCTCGTTTGGACAGAACTGCGCCGCACATGCGCTGTACAATTCTTGCGTATCTCAGTGCGCACAAATCGCCTGAGTGGAGCAAGAAATGCCCGATACCATCAATTGGCCGATGCATGAAAAGCCGCGGCGCGTGAGACTTGCTGTTTATCTTCCAATCGCGATCGTGATCCTTATCCTGATTGGCGGCCGTGCTGCCATTTCCTATTGGGTTGACCTCCTCTGGTACGGCTCGCTCGGCTACGCTCCTGTCTTCTGGAAGACCTTTGGCCTCGAGTGGGGGACTTTCACAGCCTTTGCGGTGCTCACCTTCCTGGTCCTCTTCGGCGCCTTCCTTGCTTTCCGCCACAACCACGGCGGCGAATTGCCCGATACGCATACCATCTACTTCGCCGGCCGCCCCATCGAGCTACCGATCGCAAAGTTTCTACGTTCCATTTCCGCCGTCGGTGCGCTGGTCATCTCCATCGCCACCGGCTTCGCGATGGAATCGCAGTGGCCCACGCTCGCCTTGTATTGGTACGCGCCCGCCACCGCCGCGAATTCCGCTGACCCCATCCTGGGCCGCCCGCTCGGCTTTTACCTTTTCACCTTGCCTGCATGGGAACTCATCGCCGGATGGTTGCTCACGCTGGCAGTGATGATCTGCATTCTCGCGGTACTCTTCCTTATCGCCGCAGGCGGCAGCCGGATGCGCGACGGGCATTTCGGCGGCGGCGATTCCTCGATGTGGCGCGGCGTTTCCACCGCCCTGGGCTTTTTGCTTTTCACGCTGGCCATTCGCGAGTATGTCGGCCGTTTCGATCTGTTTTTCGACCAACACCCGATCTTTTCCGGGGTCTCCTACACGGACGCGCACGTCACGATCCTTGGCATGTCGTTCATCAGCGTGGCGCTTGCCATCGGCGCGGTCATTGCTTTCGCCGGAGGCGTGCTCAAGTTACGCGTGCGCTGGCTGGCAGCGGCCATCGGTCCCGCAGTGGTTTGTTATGTCATCGTCGCTGTGGCTGGATGGTACAACAGCACGTTCATCGTGAATCCCAACCGGCTGGACCGCGAGCGGCCTTATATCGTGGACAACATCGCCCTCACGCGCCAAGCCTATGGCCTCGACCTCTTTGCCCAGCAGGAATTCCCCGCTGAGACCACGGTTGCCGCAGCCGATCCGGAACACAATCAGGCGACGCTTGAAAACATCCGCCTCTGGGACGTGGGCGCCCTTCAGTCCACGTTGACCCAGCTGCAAGAGATTCGCACCTACTATGCATTCCCCGGCATCGATATCGATCGCTACCAGATCAACGGATCGTTGCGGCAGGTGATGCTTGCCGTTCGTGAGCTGGACGTGGACAAACTGCCCGACACCAGCCGCAACTGGATCAGCGACAAGCTGATCTACACGCACGGCTACGGCATCACTATGAATCCCGTCAACGGATTTTCAGCTGAGGGTCTGCCGACGCTTTATCTCTCAAACATGCCCGTGCAAAGCACCGTGCCCGGCCTCAAGGTCACGCGCCCCGAAATCTACTTCGGTGAAAAGACCGACACCGATGTCTACGTCAAAACCGGCCAACAGGAATTCAATTACTCTCAGGGCCAGAACGACAGTTATTCGACCTACGAAGGCACGGGCGGCATTGTGATGGGCGGCTTTATGCGCCGCGTGCTGCTTGCGTTCGATCGCGGCGACCTGAGCAAGGTTCCCTTCAGCGACGACATAAAGGCCGACAGCCGTCTGCTGATGCGGCGCAACGTGCTGGCGCGCGTTACCACCTTGGCGCCGTTCCTCACTTTCGATCACGATCCCTACATTGTGGTGGGCGACGATGGACGACTCTCCTGGATCATTGATGCCTACACGTCCTCATCCACCTATCCTGACTCCGCGCCTGCCGATCTCTATGGGCAATCGGTCAATTACGCCCGCAACAGCGTGAAAGCTGTGGTGGACGCCTATGACGGCACGGTCACCTTCTACGTCTTCGATTCTTCCGACCCCATCGTCACCGCATGGCGCAGCATCTACCCAGCGCTGTTCAAGGACGCCTCCGCCATGCCCGCGTGGCTGCGCGCCCACGTGCGCTATCCGGAAGCGCTGCTGAGTCTGCAGGCGGATGTGTACGGCCTCTATCACATGACCAACCCCGAGGTTTTTTACAACCGCGGAGATCAGTGGACCGTCGCTACCGAAAATGGCTCAAGCCAGAGTGGCGACCAGGCCGCGCAGGCCATGCAACCCAACTTCGTGCTCATGACTCTGCCTGGAGAATCGGGCGGCCTCGAATTCGTCGAGATCCTGCCCTTCACGCCCATTAGCCGTAACAACATGATCGGCTGGATCGCGGCTCGCAGCGATGGCGCGCATTACGGAACTGCCGTGGTGTTCAACTTCCCCAAGACGCGCCTCGTCGACGGGCCGCAGCAAATTGAATCGCGTATTGATCAGAACGGGGAGCTCTCCGGACAGCTCACGCTCTGGAATCAGAATGGCTCGAAGGTCATCCGCGGCAGCCTGCTGGTGATTCCCTGCGGGCGGGCGCTCCTCTATGCGGAGCCGATTTACCTGCAGGCCAACCAGAGCCCCATGCCGGAATTGCGGCTAGTGGTTCTGGCTTTGCAGGATCGCCTTGCCTATGGGCCGACCTTTGAGGCAGCGCTCGCGTCACTCTTCGGCTCGCAGACCCCATCGCTCGCCGGTACGGAATCGCAGCAACCTGCGCCTTCGGCTACGCCCTCAGGCGCGCCCCAGCCTGCGGCCAGTGTCAACGCGCTCATCAGCCAAGCCAGTCGCGACTTCGCAGATTATCAGCGCCTCACTTCGGAGGGTAAACTGGCTGAAGCCGGCCAGAAGCTCGACGACCTGAAGCGCGTGCTCGACCAGCTCAGCGCTCATGAAAAATAATTCCGGCGTCTCAACGCAACTCACACTTTGATGACGGAGTCCATGCCATGCCTCGTTTCGCCGCTAACCTGACGATGATGTACCAGGAACACAAATTCCTCGACCGCTTCGCCGCAGCTGCGCGCAATGGCTTCACGGCGGTCGAGTACCTGTTTCCATACGAGCATCCGGCAGCCACGTTGGCCGCTCTACTCAAAGAGCACGGACTACGACAGGTTCTCTTCAACTCGCCTCCCGGCGACTGGAAGGCCGGCGAGCGCGGCATCACGGCGCTGCCCGGCCGTGAAAAAGAATTTCGCGACGGCTTTCTGCAGGCGCTGGAGTATGCGCTCGTCATGGAATGCCCGCGCATCCATTCCATGGCCGGAATTCCTCCGCCGGGCATGGATCGTGCGCACTTGCTCGGCGTCTACACTGCCAATCTTGCCTGGGCGGCGGAGCAGGCGCGGGTAGCCGGCATCCAATTGCTCATTGAGCCCATCGCCTTGCGCAACATTCCGGGATTCTTCCTGAATCGCCAGGAAGAGGCACACGCGATCGTCGCGGAGATCGGCGCGGCCAACCTCAAAATCCTCATGGACCTTTTTCATTGCCAGGTGGAAGAGGGTGATCTGGCCGTCAGGATCCGCAAATATCTCGCCGATCCGAAGCAGACGCGCGTGGGCCACATTCAAATCGCGGGCGTGCCCGAACGCCACGAGCCCGACACGGGTGAAGTCAACTACAGCTATCTCTTCGATGTAATCGATGGGCTCGGCTACGAAGGCTGGATCGGCTGCGAATACATTCCCGCCGCGGGAACTTCAGACGGTCTTGGCTGGTTCAAGAAATGGCAAACCGCCGCAAGCTAAGAAAAGCCTCGTGGCGGCGCCCTTTTCACAAATTGCGGGTTGTTCCTACTTCTCAACTCCAAACGTGAACGTCGTCGTCGAGTCCATCGTTTGGCCGGGCTTGAGCTCCGTGGTCGGGAAGTCCGGATGGTTCGGCGAATCCGGATAATGCTGTGTCTCCAGGCAGAATCCGGCGTGCTTGGTGTACTTCACGTCGTGCCTGCCTGTGAAGCTGCCATCCAGGAAGTTACCGGAGTAGAACTGCACGCCCGGTTCGGTGGTTTCGACAGTCAGTTTGCGTCCGCTCATGGGATCGGTCACGATGGCTGCCAAACGCAGCGTTCCCGGCTTGCCATTCAGCACAAAGTTGAAATCGTACCCGCCGGCGCGCTTCAGTTGCTCGTTGTCGGCATCGATCCGCGCGCCAATCGCCTCCGGCTTGCGAAAATCCATCGGAGTGCCCGCAACCGGCGCCAACTCTCCGGTCGGAATCAGCCCCGCGTCCACTGGCGTGTAGCGGTCGGCGTTGAGTTCAACCTCCAGGTCGAGAATGTTCCCCTGGTCGTCGCCGTGCAGGTTGAAGTACGAGTGGTTGGTCAGGTTCACCACCGTGTCCTTGTCCGTTTTTGCCGAGTAGTCCAGGCGCAGCGTATTTCCCCTGAGCGTGTAGCGAACGGTTGCAGTCATTGTCCCCGGAAATCCCATGTCGCCATCGGGGCTCACATGCGTAAACTCGACGCCGTCCGGCACTTCCTTCGCCTGCCATACATACTGATCAAACCCAACGGGGCCGCCATGCAGCGCGTTGGCACCGTTATTGATTGGAATCTGGTAGGTCTTTCCATCCAGCGTGAACTTGCCCAGCGCAATGCGATTGCCATAGCGCCCCACCACGGCGCCGATATAAGGACTGGGCTTGATCAGATACTTATCAAGTGTGTCGTAGCCCAACGCAACATCCGCCATTTTGCCGGTGCGGTCCGGGGCTCTCACGCTCACCAGGTGCGCTCCGTACGCGGTCACTCTTACTTCAATCTGCCCACTAGTTAACGTGTAAATCGGGACGGCGGTTCCATCCGCGGTATGACCCCATATCGACATCTTCATCTCTCCCTGTGCAATGGGTGTAAGCGCCATTGCCATTCCTATCAAAGTTGCGACTACTCCAACTGCTCGTTTCACGGTTTACCCCTCTGCCTTGCGGCTTGCGCGGTTCTCGCGGCTCGCCGGCTTCGGCCCGTTCAAGTAGAGAGGCCTCAACCGTCGCGATAATGTTCCTTGGAAACTATAGCTGATAGGGCAGGCAATGCGATCCTGCGTGCTGCGGTGGAGTGGGCGCGAGGCGAAACTCCGGCAATTGCGCCAGGCGCGATTTGCTAGTAAATCCGGCTGGCAATCACCTGCGTCCCGGTGGCGTTTGACTCGATGCTTGTGGACCGCAGCAGCACTTCGAAATTGTGCAGGGAGCCATCCGGGCGCGTCGCTCGTTTCAGAATCGGATCGATGGCCGATGGATACAACAGCATCTCGGCCGCGGCCTGGGTTCCGGCCACATCCAGTCCTTCCAGAACCAGCAGGTGTCCGTTGCCGCTTAAATTGGGAAGGAAATCGATGAGCGCAAAGGTCTCGTGCGCCGGTTCATTCCAGCGGCTGGAATAAGTCGCGGATTCTCCCGGTTGCGGCTTGAGGTTGATGATCTGCGCGCCGTTCATGCCGGGCCGGTCGACAATGCGGAAGTTGGCGTTGCTTTCGGCAATCGCGGCCCAGGGATTGCTGCCCACCGATCCGATGATGACGGCGTTGGCGTTCTTCAGGTCGTCCAGCCGCAAATCGCGCGGGAAGCGGATAAAAACCCGCTGCGGATCGTCCTCCGTCAAGTGAGCAAGAGCCGCCGCAATCTGCAGATCGACAAAGGGCGTTAACTGCTGAGAGCGCAAATCCGAGGCGCTGTGCGCATCCACTCCGGACAGTGGCAATTCCTGATACTTGCCTGAAATGTATTCCGCCAACGGCGCAGGCCGGCGCGAAAGGTCTTCGAGAAGATTGAATCCCGCATCGGACGGAACGATATAGCTGTTTTCGGGACCGCTGAATAGCTCGGCCCACAACGCGTGCGCTGGCTCTTGCGACACGGGCGGCGCCAGCGATCGTTTGGCGGCATACCAGGTTGCGGCAATCAGCGCCGCGCTATAAGCCACAGCCAGAACTGCGCCCAGCGTCCAGCGTACTGCCGTTGATTGCACCGTTGTCGCTGGTTCCGCAGTGCGCGCAGGCACCGCATGAGGCTGTATCTGGCCCGGAGCCGCTGCCGGAGACCCCGTCATCTCTTCCCGCGTGACCTCCTCAATAGTGGGAAGAAACACCGGCACATACGCGCCCACCGGAATGTCGATGCGCACCGGTTCCGCACTGCCCTGGTCCGCAAAGTGCTCTGCGAGCCGCTTGCGCAATTGGCGCGCATAGCTGCGAACGATGTTGTCCTCAAGCGTGCGGTAATCCGCCGGCCGGTCGAAGACCTGCACGCCGATCTGGTGCTCTGTGATCTCGTTTCCCCGCCCTTCCAGGGTCTCGGCGACCACAAATAACAAAAACTTTGTAAGCAAGGGCGACCGGGCGAAGTTTGGCCCGGAGATCACACGCTGCGCCAGGGCCCAATAAGGATCTTCATGCAGACTCGACGGCCATGCCTCATCGGGAAGAGTCATCCTGGTCTTCGATTGGACGGCGGCAAAGTGATCCATGAGCCTTATCTCCTGGCTTTCGTCCAAGGACAGGGAGCGGTCTCCGGTTCAACTGTTATGCAAGGGCGCACGGCTTGACCCAATATTCTGGTGATCCAACAAAGTCGTCTGCAGATTGCGCAGAGTTGAATGCAATTTCAATTCCGTCCAAGCCAGGATGAAATTAGTCAATCGCTCGCATCATGCGGGCACGTCCTGGCCATATCGCAACGCGTCGCGACCACATTCTCAATGGGGCTTGTAACGCGATTGCAATGCGCGTAATCACGTTCCTTCATCTGCTGCATCATAGCCTACATCGGCCGCCCGCAAAAAACCCGCAGAATTGGGCCTTCCCCTCGAACAATTTCCACAGTTTACCAACAATTCAAACAGTCAACAAGTCCTTTTCAATCAAATAATTAAGCGCCGTGAACACTAGTGTATACACGTGCATGCACTTAGGGTAAACACTCCCGCGCGCATAGTAAGTGCAATATCGTTGCGCTGCTCGCCGAAGTGTGGACGAGTGCAAACGTGTAAAAACTTGAAATTGGAGGTAGCAAAGCATCATGAACATCAAACAGCAATTCAGAATTGCCGGACCATGGCTTACCCTTGTGGTCACGCTTCTTGCTCTGTGCCTTCCGGGCCGCCTGGCAGCACAGCTTGATCGAGGAGAGGTTACTGGAACGGTGGAAGATCCGTCCGGAGCGGTCGTGCAAAAGGCCTCGATTGCGCTCATCAACAACGACACCGGTGCACAAACCACAACCAAGTCCACAGCGACCGGTACCTATGTATTCGATGGCGTGCTTCCAGGCAACTACACGGTTGAGGCTGAGGCCCCCGGGTTCCAGAAGTATGTCGTGCACGGCGCGATTGTGCAGGTGCAGCAGGTAATCACCGTCGACATTCATTTAGCCACCGGCAACGTGCAGCAGAGTGTCACTGTCACTGCCGCAGCCCCGCTCCTGGAAGCGGAAAACGCCCAGGTGGGCCAATCCATCAGCAATCTAACCGTGAATGACATGCCGCTTGTCACCCGTGACTGGGGCGCGTTGGCGCAAATGTCCGCCGGCGTCAATACGGATGCGACCGGAACCGGCGCTGGCGGGAACGGCACCGCCGACGCAGGCAGCTCTTCGTCTGCTTATTTCAGGGTGAATGGCGTCGACGAATGGCAAAACGACTTCCGCCTGAACGGCATTAACGACAACATCGAGTTCTACGGCGGCAACTATACCGGGACCAACGCCGCCATTGTCCCGCCGCCTGATGCCATCCAGGAATTCACGCTGCAGAGCGGCGACTTCAACGCCGAATTCGGCCACTCCACCGGCGGCGTCATCAACGCGTCGCTCAAATCCGGCACCAATGGGGTGCACGGCGATCTGTGGGAATACGTCCGCAACAACGATCTGAACGCGAATTATTTCTTCAACCGCACCTGCAGCGGCTCAACCTGTACCGCCAATCCCATTCCTTCCTATCACCAGAACCTCTTCGGCTTCACGGCCGGCGGCCCGGTCCTGATCCCGCATTTTGTCAACGGCAGGAACAGGCTCTTCTGGTTCACCGATTACCAGGGCGGTCGCTACGTCCTGCCGGAGCCGGACGGCAATTTGACTGTGCCCAGCGCGGGCATGGTGAGCAGCAATTTCACTAACCTGCAAGACAACATCACCTACAACACCTCGAGCACCTGCAGCGCCAGTGTCACCACTGGCTGCCACACCGACGCACTGGGCCGCGTCTTCTCGAACGGCACCATCCTGGATCCGGCTTCAACGCGCCTGCTTCCAGGCTCCGGCGTTGACCCGGTAACCGGACTCACCGGCACACCCAATAGCTACGTGCGCGATCCGTTCTATAACTGCACTGCGGCAGGCGGCTGCACCAGCTTCACGGGCGTTACCAGAACCGACTTCACTCAGGACGCCGGCGGTGTTCTCCTCTCCGCTCTCAACGTTATCCCGACCAGCCGCCAGGATCCGAACGCAGTCAAGATTCTGGGCCTGTATCCGAAGGCGACAGCCTCCGGCCTCGTCAATGATTTCCAGGGCTACGTTCCCATTGAGGACAAAAACACCAACACCTACGACATTCGCATCGATGCCGACATCAGCCCCAAGAACATTCTGTTCGGCGTTTATGACCGGAGCTACCTGACCGCCGACGTACCCTCGTATTTCCCCGGAGTTGGCGCGGGCGATAGCGGCGGACGCGTCGACAGCCTGCCGGCTTGGGCCTGGGCGGTTGGCTACACGCGCATCCTTACTCCCACGCTCACCAATCAATTTCACGTAGGCATGGTCCACAGCGACAAGCTCCAGGTGTCCGTCTGGGGCAACGACTACGGAGGCTCAGCCTGTTCGGGAACGGTGAATCCGGGGCCGGGTACCTGCAATATCCCCCTCGAGTACGGCATCCAGGGCGTTCCGCAGGCGGCCGGCAACGGGGGCTTGCCTGTCATCTCCATTGGCTCACAGCTCAGGGCACTCGGCGTCGGCAACTACTCACCCACGCTGCAATATGTATGGAGCCTGGAGTACGTTGACGGGGTCACCAAGCTCTGGCGCAATCACGCCTTCAAGACGGGTATCCAGGTGGACGACCTGGAGGGCAACATCTCGCAGCCGCCACAAGGCCGTGGCGACATGAGCTTCAACGGCCAATACACTGACATCTCGAACAAGAGTTCGGGGTTGAACGGCATCAGCGACTTGCTGCTGACGCCCATCAACTACGAGTACGGTGCGGGAAATGGCGTGAACCTGGTCGGCGGCCAGAACGGATTTTCCGCCTCCAACCTTCCTGTCACCGACGACCATCGCTGGTACATTGGCGCCTATTTCCAGGACGACTGGAAGGTGGATCCAAAGTTGACGCTGAATCTTGGCGTGCGCTGGGATCTGTTCACGCCCTACACCGAAACCCGTGGATTCCAGTCCAACTTCGTTCCTGCGGGCGGCAACGGCCTCACCGCAAACTTCTCCATTCCTAACGGGACTTGCTCAACCCCGCGGGCCACGGTCTTCAATACCGTGGCTGCCCTCAGCAATATCAATATCGTGTGCTCTGGAAACGCTGCACTCGGCAACGCTCAAAAGACCAACTTCGCGCCACGCGTGGGGTTTGCCTACAAGCTGCGGCCCACGCTGGTGGTACGCGGAGGCTTCGGCACGGCCTATGGAGCGCTGGGCAACCTCGGTTACGGCGGCACGCTGGGATTGAACTATCCCTTTGGCTACACGCAGACCGTCCCCTCTCCCGACTCCAACCATCCGCTGCTGGCCGGTACTTCGAACGCTCCGGCGACCCTGGAAAATACCTTCAATAACTACAACTTCGCCAGTCCGACCACGCTGCAAAGCCCGACTCCGTACACAACGACGCCGGTCTCTTGCTCCACTCTGCCCCTCAGCACTTGCGTGGGAGGCCAATACATCGGTAGCGACTATCTCGGCGCGACTCTCAACGGCCGCCAGCCCAACTACCAGACCCCGATGATACAAACAGAGAACTTCACCGTCGAGGATCAATTCACGAGCCACGACGCGCTCCAAGCAGGCTATGTTGCGACCCAGGGCCGTCACCTGGATATTCTGGGAGCCTCGAACAGCAACTCGATCATCTTGCCTCCCGGCCAAAACACCCAGTTGTATATTCCGTACCCGTACATGGCGCGGAACGGCACCTACGAAACCACGAACGCCAACACCAGCTACAACTCCCTGCAGATCACCTATCAGCACCAGATGAGCTTGGGGCTAACGGTGCTGGCCAACTACACCTTGTCCCGCTGCACGGGCGACCAGCACGCGCCGCAGAACTCGGAGTTCAACGCAGGTTATCGTGCCCAATGGCTGGCTGGTTTCGGCCTCCAGGGCGACTACGGCCTCTGCGATGCCGACGCCACCGACCTGTGGCACGCCGCTGCCACCTATAGCCTGCCCTTCGGCCGCGGCAAGCAGTTCGGCGGCTCTATCGACAAAGCTGCGGATCTCATCGTGGGCGGGTGGGAGATCAACGGCTTCTATACCTTCCAAAGCGGACAGCCGCTCACGGTCACTTGCCCCACAGCCACAACGGCTGACTTCGGTTGCTCCGCCAACGTGGTAGCCGGACAGAGTGTTTATGCCGGACCGCATAACTTTACGCAATGGCTCAGCCCCAGCGCGTTCGCTCAGCCGCCTACGGCTACCCAGGTTGGACAGGTCGATTACTCGCCGCTCGGCACCAGCGGCATCCAGCAGGTACGCGGACCGCACTTCAACAACCTGGATTCGTCAATGCTGAAGAATTTCAACTTCACAGAAATGACGATTCTGCAGTTCCGTGCGGAATTCTTCAACACCACCAACACGCCGCCCTTCGCGCAGCCGGGAAGTTTGAATTTCCAGGCCGGTGGCTTCAGCAATATCTCGGCAACGAAGAACAGCAACGGGAACAATGGCGCCCGCACCATTCAATTGGCGCTCAAACTTTCCTTCTAAGACACGGGGCCTCCCAAAAGTGTCTTAGCCTCAATCCCGCATCCGGCGCAGAACATCGCATCGGATGCGGGCCTTTCTTTCTGAAGCCTCGCCGCCCAGGATGAAGCTGGCTATAATAGCCGATACCAATCCCGGCCAGCCCACTTACGCGTTATCGAATCATGGAAATGTCTTATATGCAGAAGAACTCGTCACGACACGCAAGATTGTTCTTTCGATTTGCAGCACTATTTCGCGTCCTTCTGGTTTTCTCTCTCGCCGCCGTCTCCGCTTTCGCGCAGCAAGCACCTCCCGCCGCGGATGCTTCCGGCTCTGATTTCGTCCTCCATGGCGTCGTGCGCGGCTCCGAGAACCAGAGTTATGTGCAAGTCCCTTTTGCGGTGCCCGACGGCACGGAGCGCGTGACCATCACCTTTGGCTACACTGAAAAAGAACAGCACACCGCTCTCGATCTCGGACTGCTCGATCCCGCTGGGCTGCGCTGCTGGAGCGGTGGCAATAAATCCACGCTCACGGTCGGTCTCTCCGATGCCACGCCTTCCTGTTTACCGGGCGCCATTCCATCCGGTACCTGGAATGTACTGATCGGCGTGCCCAACATTCGCTCCGGTGTTGAGTCGCATTACACCATTCATGTCTACCTCTCGCGCAGCGGCGCAGTGGCAGAGCTGCCGCCGGTCCTCCGTGAGCCGCTACGCGCTGGACCCGCGTGGTTTCGCGGCGACCTGCACATGCATACCGCGCACAGTGACGGCCAATGTCCCAGTCAGACGGGAAAAATGGTTCCCTGCCCGCTCTTCTTTACCGTGGATGCCGCCGCCCGCCGTGGCCTCGACTTCATCGCCATTACCGATCACAATGCCAGCTCGCAATACGATGCGATGCGGGAGTTGCAGCCTTACTTCGACAAGCTGCTTTTGATTCCCGGCCGCGAAATTACAACCTTTCAAGGCCACATCAACTTTCTTGGCAGTACGGATTTCATCGACTTCCGTCTCGATGGCCGCACGGTTCCCGATGTGAACACGTTGCTGCAAAGCGCCGCACGCGTAGGCGCCATCACCTCGATCAATCACCCGCTGGCGCCGAGCGGCGAAATCTGCCTCGGTTGCGGATGGACGCCTTCGACGCCGGTCGACATGCATTTGCTCACCGGCGTCGAAGCGGTGAACGGAGGTAGCGAACGGAGCGGTCTCTCCGACCTTCCCTTCTGGAACCGGGAACTCGATCGCGGATGCCGTCTCACGGGAATCGGTGGAAGCGACAATCACCGTCCTATGCAACCGCTCGATCAAACCGGCTCCATCGGCAGCCCGACCACCGTTGTGTATGCAGCGGAGCTCTCCACGCCGGCGATTCTCGACGGCATCCGTGCCGGCCACGTCTTCATTGACGTAACTGGAACCCACGATCGGCTTCTCGAAGTGACGGTGCATGCAGACGCTCGCATCGCCCATGCCGGAGACACGCTGAGCACGGCAACAGGCGATCAACTTTATTTTTCCGCGCATGTGACCGCTGCCGCAGGCGGAACAATGCACTGGGTTGAGGATGGAAAGGACGTCGCACTCCCGCCAGGCGTCGCCACCTTCACCGCAGACTCCACGCAAACGCTGCATTGGACGAGTGACGGACGCCGCCACTGGTTTCGCGCGCAAGTCACAGGGCCTGACGGGAAACTGTGGCTCATCGGCAATCCCATTTATGTCAATTGGGACGTTGCGAATGAATGCAATGACAACCGGCCGGTCCACGCGGAGGCGATCAAGACAGCACCATGATCCATCTGCACTTTCACCTGGCCCTGGTGCAGTTTCTGGCCGACCACAGAAACGTTTACCTCACTCACTTCTTTCACGCCGCAAGCTTTTTCGGCTCGGCCAATTTCTATTTCTTTTTCACTATTCTTCTCTATGTGATGTGGGATAAGCGCCTCGCCGTGCGCCTTATCGTGGTGGTTTTGCTGACCATGGCCTTCAACGATCTGTTGAAGATCCTCATCAAGAATCCGCGGCCCTTCGTTGCCGACGGAACCTACAAACAGAAGTGGGCAGTTTCTCCGTCCGAAGCCAAAACGTTGGTTCTTGAGTATTCCACGCCGTCGGGTCACGCCATGGGCTCCGGCGCCTTCTATTCCTACCTGATCGCTTTTACCCGAAACCGCTTCGTCCGCTTGGGGCTAGTGCTTCTTATCGTCCTCATCGGCGTTTCGCGCCCTTATCTCGGCGTGCACTACGTTGAAGATGTTCTTCTGGGTTGGGCAATCGGCCTTCTCTTCGGCTTCGTCGCATCCCGTTACACGGGCACGCTCGCGCAACTGTGGAGCAAAGTCCCGCACGGCTGGCAGATCGCCATCACCGTCGCAGGCAGCGCAGCAATCTGGCTCCTTATATTCGTTCTCAACGGCTGGCAGATCGACAACCAGGTGCGGGAATTGACCGGCAACTTCGGCTGGCTCACCGGTATCGTAATCGCCTGCCCGCTCGAGTTGCGCGTCGTAAACTTCGACCCGCGCAGCGGAAGCCCGGCAACTAAGCTTCTCCGCTACATTCTGTCGATCGCCATCATGCTCGCCGTCGTGCTTGTCTTCAATGCCGCATTCGCTCCGTTTGCCGGCAACGCGTCGATCATTGGCTCAGCGCTCGACTATCTCCGCTTAGCCGCAGCCAGTTTCGCGGGCATGTTTTTCGCGCCATTCATCTTCTGCAAACTCAAGCTGGCAACCGCAAAGCCCGCTCCCTGATCACGGCCCGAATTCGTGAGACTTGGCTTCGCGTCTTCCGCTTGCGGAGCCCTCTGCTTGATCGATTGCTATATTTTGTGATACTTTCTAGCCAACTCAATCCCTGAAGCCGATGCACTCACCCGCACCCCAATCTTCGTGCGGGAAGTGGCGTTGCAGACGAGAGGTAGGCCATGAGTTCGTTGGGGCTCACCGCGGAACCTGTTGTGTCGAATCTGCACGGAAAGCTCATCCGGCTCGAAAAAGGCGACCTGACGGCGCTGCCCGTGGATGCGCTCGTCTTTTATGCGCGCGAAGATCTCGAACTCGGAACCGGGTTCGGCACGGCCATCCAGGCACGCAGTGGCGCAGCCATCAAGGAACAGCTGAGCAAAATCGGCCGGATTGGAATGGGCGAGGCAGTTGTGACCGCCGCCGGAGGCATGCAGGCGCGCCACATCGTCCACACTTGCGGGCCAAAATTTCAGGAGCCGGATCGCGAGCCCAAACTGCGGAAGACGATGCGGGCCGCTCTGGATGCTGCCGCTGCGGCGGGTCTCACCAGCATCGCCTTTCCTCCGATGGGCGCCGGCTTCTACGGCATTCCGCTGGACCTATGTGCCCGAGTAATGCTCGAAGAGATCAGCCGGTTCCTCGCCGAGGCAAGCAGCGTGTCTGAAGTGATCATTTGCGTGCTGGATACGCACGAGTTCAGCGCGTTTCAGCCCAGTCTCGAAGCCCTTTCGGCGGAAAGGATCTGATCCGATGCACGAACTGACTCCGCTGCTCAAATTCGCTGAGGGTAACCTGCAGATTGCAACCCTCGTGTTCATGGCTTCGGTGTACGTCTTGAAAATTCGCTGGATTCTCAGCTTCCCCGCGGGACGCGACCGCCAGACGCCCGCGGGAGCCTCGAACGCAAAGCGCGGCGCCGCGTTCTCGCTTTTGATGATCGCGATGCCATGGACGCTGGCCAGCTTCCGTCAGCATTCCTTGCGGTATGCGCAGTTCGTCGTTTTTCACCTCGGAGTGTTGCTCTCCATCGTAATGTCGCTTCTCATTCCTTACGCTCCGCGCTTGATACATGCGCCGCAGGTGGTGCTGGGTCTCCAGGTGGCATTTGGCATGGCGGCACTCGCGGGACTTTTCCGGCTCGTTCGCCGCATCTCCGACCGTTCCATGCGGGCGATCAGCTCGCCAGACGACTATTTTTCCATCTGTCTGCTCATCGTGTGGCTGGTCTCAAGCGCCATCGCCGCTCCGAACCATCCCGAAAGCGGCCAGCTGGCGCTGTTGGCCTACTTTTGTCTAACCGCGTTTTTCCTGGTCTACGTTCCCTTCAGCAAGATCTCTCACTATCTCTACTATCCTTTTGCCCGCTGGTACCTGGGCCGGACGCTCGGGCACCGCGGAGTCTATCCGCTTGTGAGGGATCATGCGCGCTGAACGTTCTCATAAGGCTGAAAAACTGATCGAGCGGATGCATGAGAAGGTAAATCGCCAGGCGATGCTCTCGCTGGAAGCATGCGTCCATTGCGGCGCGTGCACGGACCAGTGCCATTACGTACTTGCGAATCCTGACGATCCCACGTACTCTCCGGCGTACAAGGGCGACCAGATTCGCAAATTGTTCAAAGCGCACATTGATTGGACCGGGAAGATTGCGCCGTGGTGGGTGGGCGCGAAAAGCATCTATACCGACAAAGAACTCGAAGAACTGATGGACACGGTCTTCGGAAAGTGCACCAACTGCCGCCGATGCTCGCTGGTTTGTCCGATGGGCGTGGATCTGGCGTCGTTCAACCGCATGGCGCGCGGACTTCTCGTACATGTAGGTGTCATGCCGGCGGGAGTCGCGGCGGTGGCAAAGGATCAATGGGAGCTGGGCAATCAGATGGGCGTCTTGAAGGAAGAGTATCTTGAGACGCTTTCCTGGATGGAAGAGGAGCTCGAAGAGGAATACACCGGCCTCCACATCCCGGTCGACAAGGCTGGCGCGGACGTGCTCTACGCCATCAATCCGCGTGAGGTGAAGTACGATCCGCGAACCATCGCGGAAGCAGCCGCGATTTTTCATCTTGCCGGTGAAAACTGGACCATGTCGAGCGAAGGCTGGGACATGACGAATTTCGGCCTGTTCAATGGGGACGATGACCTGGGCGCGGTCGCCGCTGGCCGGCTTTACGACGCGGCGCAGAGGCTGGGCGCAAAGAAAGTGGTGATTTCCGAGTGCGGCCATGGATTCCGGTCGACGCGCTGCGAGGGGCCGAACTGGGCAAAGCAGGACATTGGCGTGCCGATGGAGAGCTCGATCTTCACCATGCTGGATTACGTCCGAGACGGGCGCATTCAGGTGGACCCCGCGCGCAACAGCGAGTCGGTGACGTACCACGACCCCTGCAACCTGGCCCGAAGCTGCGGTATCACCGAGGAACCACGCGAGTTGCTGCGCGCGGTGTGCTCGGATTTTCGCGAGATGGTTCCGAACCGCGCGGAGAACTTCTGCTGCACGGGCGGCGGAGGAGCCATGTCGATGTCTGAATACGCGCCGCGCAGGCTAAAGTCCGCCAGCATTAAGGCCGAACAACTGCGCGCGACCGGTGCCAAGGTCGTAGTCACAGCCTGTCATAACTGCGTGGATGCCCTTGTCGATCTAATCCGCCACTACAAGCTCGACATGCAAGTCAAGCTGCTGGTGAATTTGGTTTCGAATGCGATGGTGAAGTAGGAAGAGCTCGAGAAATCGGCATCCGCAATCGCGAGCAGGAAGCACGGATGTCGCGCTGATGACCAGAGCCGGCGGGATGATGGCTCGACCGGAGAATTCAGAGTTAGACTCGTTTTCCCCGTGTTTGCGCCAGCTCATCGCCTCGCAGAAAATCGCGAAATGCTTTCGACGTCGCCATTTGTTGCAGGCGCCGCCGGCGGCTCCTTGCAGGCATCTTCCCTCGCAGCAGTTCGTCGCGGCGTCTGCCCAGATCTTCCACCCACGCGCTCCACTCCGGTCCGAACTGCCGCTCCAGCTCCCGCCGCAGTCTGGCAGCAAGTGCGGGACTGCGTCCGCCGGTCGAAATCGCAATCTGCAACGGCCCTCGCCGCGCCACCGCGGGATAAATAAAGTCACAGTGCTTCGGATCGTCCACCGAGTTGCACAAAACACCCCGCGCCGCGCAGGCGCGAAACACAACCTTATTCATCTTGTTAGAGTTGGTGGCGGCAATGGCAAGGAACTTCCCACGTACATCGCCTGGAGAGAAGGCTTTTCTCCGCCAGACGAGCCTCCCGGCCCGAGCAAGGCGTTGAATCGGAAGTACCGCACGCGGGCTGACGACCACAACGTCGGCGTCGCACAGCAACAGGCCCTTAATCTTGGCGGCAGCGACCGTCCCGGCTCCCACCACGACGCACTTCCGCCCCGTCAGGTTCACCAGCATTGGGAAGAACGCGTCCTTGCGGCTCGTGGATCTCACTTTCGCCACCAATTCATGACTGCTCGATTCAAATTCCCACACCCAGTCGCCTCTGGTTGTGACACGCATCACGGCGAATGCCAACATGCAACGCGTTCAATCTATGGTGATTGATTTTCTTCGTGAACAGGAGAACTGTGCAGGTTGGCCGGCGCGAAAGCGGCCGTATTCCGCAGCTCTCCGGCCCACTTTGCTGATCGAGCAGTTCTTCGAATTCGATGTTGAGCGCGGATGAAACACTCGGCGCTTCGTGGCGAAAGGAGCAAGGCCATGGCAGATGCAGACGAGGGCGTAAAACCGGTCAGCGGCAAGCCCGCAACCAAGCTGCTCGACGAACTTGAAAAGGGCCCGTGGCCCAGCTTTGTCACCGAAATCAAGTCGGCCAGCGGAGCCACCGGAAGCGCCGCCGATCTGCTCGGTCAACTCGAGCTCTCGTATGAAGACAAGGTGAGCCATTGGAAACACGGCGGGCTCGTAGGCGTGTTGAGTTACGGCGGCGGCGTGATTGGCCGTTACAGCGATGTGGGCGAGCAATTCCCTAAGGTCGCGCACTTTCATACCCTGCGCGTGAATCAGCCAGCCGCATGGTTCTATACAAGCGAGGCTCTGCGCACCATCAGCGCCATTTGGGAGCGTCACGGCTCGGGCCTAACCAACATGCACGGGTCAACCGGCGACATCATCCTGCTCGGCACCACGACAGATCAACTGGAACCTACCTTCCAGGAACTTACCCACGCCGGATTCGATCTCGGCGGCTCGGGCTCGGCCGTGCGCACGCCTTCCTGCTGCGTTGGCATGGCCCGCTGTGAGTGGGCCTGCTTCGACGCCATGAAGCTCTGCTATGACCTCACCATCGCCTATCAGGACGAGTTGCATCGGCCCGCCTTGCCCTACAAATTCAAGATCAAATGCTCTGCGTGTCCCAACGACTGCGTCGCGGCCATCGCCCGCGCCGACCTTTCCATCATCGGCACGTGGAAGGACGACATTCGCATCGACCAAGCGGAAGTGGCGAAGTACGCGGCTGCCGGCGTCGACATCCAGAAAGACATCTGCGGCAACTGTCCCAGCAAGTGCATGGATTGGAATGGCAAAGAGCTAAGCATCAATAACCGCGACTGCGTGCGCTGCATGCACTGCATTAACGCCATGCCCAAGGCGCTGCGGCCGGGCGTTGAAAAAGGTGCGGTGATCTTGATCGGCGCCAAAGCGCCTATCCTGCAGGGTGCATTGCTTTCGTCGGTATTGTTTCCTTTTGTCGCTGCAGATGAACTGCTCGACACGATCAAGGAGCTGATTCAGCGCATCTGGGATTTCTGGGACGAATACGGTACCAACCGCGAGCGCATCGGCGAACTTATTCAGCGCGTCGGGCTTCCCGCATTCCTCGATGGCATCGGACTCGATCCCGCGCCGGAGATGATTTCGGCTCCGCGCGACAACCCCTACATCTACTACCAGACCGCGCAGGAGGACGAGGCATGACGACCGCACCAGTGCAGCCAAGGCTTACCGACATCGGCCCTCCACGCTACGACAAATACCTGCCGCCGATCGTGCTCAAGAACTACGGCACGTGGAAATACCACGAGACGCTGGCGCCCGGGGTCCTGTGCCATGTGGCCGAATCCGGCGACCGGCTCTACACCGTGCGTGCAGGCACGCCTCGCCTTCTCAGCATTCAAACCCTGCGCAAGTATGCTGACCTCGCGGACAAATACTGCGGCGGCTATCTGCGCTTCACCAGCCGCAACAATGTTGAATTCCTCCTCGTCGATCCTGCGTTGATCGAGCCGCTGAAGCAGGACCTCGCCTTGATGGGCATTCCCGTCGGCGGCACCAACAATGCCATCAGCAATATTGTGCACACGCAGGGTTGGGTACATTGCCACGCCGCAGCTACCGATGCCTCGGGACTGGTGAAGAGCGTGATGGACGCGCTCATCGATCACTTCACCCACCAGGACCTGCCAGCCAAGCTGCGCATCGCCGTGGCGTGCTGCCTGAACATGTGCGGCGCAGTGCATTGCTCTGACATCGCCATCCTCGGCGTACACCGCCGTCCGCCCAAGGTGCAGAGCGATCTGCTTTCGAAGGCCTGCGAGGTGCCGACGCTCGTTGCTTCGTGTCCCACAGGCGCCATCCGTCCCGTGCCCGGCGTGGGAGGCAAACAATCCGTCGAAGTTCTCGAGGAACAGTGCATGTATTGCGGCAACTGCTTCAGCGTCTGCCCAGCCATGCGCATGGCCGACGCGGAAAACGACGGGCTCTCCATCTGGGTCGGCGGCAAAGTGAGTAATGCGCGCAGCGCCCCGCGTTTCTCGCGCCTCGCCATCCCGTTTCTACCCAATAATCCGCCACGCTGGCCTGAGGTGGTCGAGGCAGTGGTGAAAATTGTCGATGTCTACCGCGGTGAGGCTCGTAAATACGAGCGCGTCGGCGAATGGATCGATCGTATCGGCTGGCCGCGTTTCTTCGAGCTTACCGGCTTCGAGTTCACGCGCTATCACATCGACGATTTCAAGCATGCGAACTTAACATTGGCGCGCTCCGCCCATGTCCGCCATTGATGGGGGCACTGCACAGGTCTTGTAGAGGCAACTGATGGGGCTATTTAAGGAAGTGAAAAAACCGGTGATCAAGCACAACGTTGGCGACAGCGCCGGTGGCCCATCGCATCGCCCCGCCTACGTGGCAAAAACAGCTCCCTGCATTCATAGCTGCCCCAGTGGCACCGATGTGCGCGGATGGCTCGTCGCGCTGGCCCAGTATCAGGCCTATGGCCGAACGCCTGCGCAAGCTTTTGAATTCGCCTGGCGCAAAATTCTGGAGCACAATCCCTTCCCTTCCATCTGCGGCCGCGTCTGCCAGCATCCGTGCGAGCTGAATTGCAATCGCAAGGCGAAAGACTCGCCGCTCGCAGTAAATAAGTTGGAGCAGTTCGTCGGCGATTTTGCCATTGCAAATGCACTGCGCGTGGAGAAGCCTTCTCTTCGCAGCGACACCGCTCCGCGGATCGCAGTGGTCGGCGCTGGTCCTGCAGGACTCTCCGCCGCTTATCAACTTGCGCGCAAGGGATACGCGGTCACCGTCATCGAAGCGGCGCCTCGTCCCGGCGGCATGATGCGCTTTCGCATCCCGCGCTCGATCATTCCCGCCGACATCCTCGAAGCGGAAATCGCCAACATTCTCGATCTCGGAATCGAGCTCCGCGCCGGCTGCGTCGTGGGCAGGGATCTTTCGCTCGAAGAACTGCAGCAAAACTACCAGGTCGTATTCTTCGCGATAGGCCTGCAAAAAGCCGCGCAATTGGAGTTGCGCGCTGGTATTGATGGCGGCGCAGCACTCATCGGCGAATTGCCTGCGGAGCCCCCGGAAATTCCGGCCGAAGAAGCTACCGAATCCGTCCCGCGTGTGTTGAATACCGTAAGCGTCGCGATTGCTCAGGGGCGTGCGGTCGCCGAAGCCATTTCCGCACGCCTTGAAGGCTGCAGCGCCACTCAGCCTGCCACGTCGACAGTGATTCGTTCTGAAAGCTTGAAACTCGATTGGTATCCAGCAGCGCAACGCGTCGACGGAGGCGCACCGATGACCGAGGCCGATGCGCTTGCTGAGGCCACGCGTTGCATGTCATGTGGCATGTGCATGGACTGCGAAACCTGCTGGATGTACTGCAGCAAGAACTGCTTCGTCAAGCTGCCCAAGGGCGAGCACTACAAAATCAAGCTCGAGCTCTGCAACGGCTGCGGCAAATGCGCGGAAACTTGCCCGTGCGGTTATATCGCAATGAACTAATCGTGAGGTGAACTGTGCCGGTATTTGAAGTCGAAGGCAAGAAATACGATGTCGATGAAGATGGCTTCCTCCAGGAGCCCGATCTCTGGACCGAGGACGTGGCAACGGACTTTGCTAAATCTGAATCGATCGATGCGTTGACTGAAGGTCATTGGAAGGTGATCAACTACATTCGCAACTACTACCTTCAGTTTGGCATCGCGCCCATGGTCCGCAAAGTTTGCAAAGAGACGGGATACAAGCTGGGTGAGATTTACCAACTCTTTCCATCTGGCCCGGCCAAGGGAGCCTGCAAGCTCGCCGGACTTCCCAAGCCCACAGGTTGCGTGTAGGTTGCCATGAGCGTGAGCGCGGCCATTGCGGAGAATGTCGCGGAGCGTTGGATTGAGCGGACTCTCGCGTCCTATCCCGCGGAGGTGCATTCCCTTTTAAATAGCGAGCGAGATCCCTTCCGCAATCCCGCAGGCCATGCCATCAAGCAAAGCTTGACCACGCTTGCCCGCGAATTGCTCGGCGAGATGGATGAGAAAGTGATTGGGCCCGCGCTCGACGCACTGGTCCGTCTGCGCGCCGTGCAGGATTTTCGTCCCTCCGACGCGCTGCGCTTCATCTTCGACCTTCGCGACGTCGTCGCTGAAGTCACGGGCGAAGGCCCGCAGGATCTCGAATGCCGGATCGACGAACTAGCCCTGATGGCCTTCGACCAGTACATGGCCTGCCGCGATCAGATCGCCGGTCTGCGCAAGAAAGAGTTGCGCTTCCGCATGCAGCAAGCAACAGGATGAAGGGACCAACCATGAATGCGCTCTATTCGCTGCTCGCAGTGCTGGTCTTGGTGTTGGCCGGCTTTGCGTGCGGGCAGAGCGAACCGGCGCGCATGGCTCTTGCCACCTTCGTTCCGTACGCAGCCTTCACCGTACTTCTCGTTGGCTTTTGCTGTCGCGTAGTGCGTTGGGCGTTAGCGCCGGTTCCCTTCCACATCCCCGTCACCTGCGGCCAGCAGAAATCTCTCGCCTGGATTCGTTCCGCGAAGTTTGACAACCCCTACACACGGTGG
>Ga0181529_10001014_pt1 | contig 38633 bp, 30 predicted proteins | sample PEATcosm2014_Bin_36_FD_119763 | JGI IMG/M metagenome (GOLD analysis project Ga0181529, IMG submission 119763) | Peatland microbial communities from MTU Mesocosm Facility, Houghton, MI, USA - PEATcosm2014_Bin10_30_metaG | ecosystem: Environmental > Terrestrial > Soil > Wetlands > Peat | place... | reverse complement strand
GTCCTGCGCGGCGATGTCGGCCAGAACCTTGCGGTCGAGCGCGCATTTAGCTGCCTTGAGACCTTCCATGAAGCGGCTGTAGGTCAGTCCGGCTTCGCGGACGGCGGCGTTGATGCGGATCTGCCAGAGGTAGCGGAAGGTGCGCTTCTTGACGCGGCGGTCACGGTAGGCGTATTGACGTCCGTGATCCACGGCGTCGCTGGCGTAGCGGTAAAGTTTGGAGCGCTTGAGGCGGAAGCCCTTGGCGGCTGTGAGCATTCTTCCGCGACGTTTGCGGGAGGCTGGTGAATTTGTAACACGCATCGTTAGTTGAGAGTTGAAAGTTGGGAGTTGAGAGAAAAATCAGTGGCTAAACGGCAAATTTTGCAGGATGCGGTAGGTGTCGGTCGCGTCCACGACGGCGCTCTTGCCAAGACGGCGGCGGTGCTTGGAACTCTTGCCTTGCAGCAGGTGGCGTTTGCCGGCGTGTGAGCGCATGACTTTGCCTGTGCCGGTGATCTTGAACCGCTTGGCCACGGATTTCTTGGTTTTGATGCCTTTTGGACGTCGCATAAATTTAATTCAATTGCAAAAGAGCGCGGAATATAGGCGGCTTGCGAAAACAAGGCAAGCGCGAAATTTTTATTTTTCGGCTGCCCACGGAATATTTCGGCGCGGGCCTGGCAATTACGGACTGTTGGTGCCCATCAGCAACGGCGATGGCACCGTCACCGCCGGGGTTGTGGTGTCAACCGGCGCGCCGGCGTTGAGTTGTTTCAGAACCTCGTCGGTCAGGTCGTTTTCGTCGCTGTGATAAAGCACGATGTCCGTTGAGGTGATGCCCTGGGCGGAAATGTCAATGACCAGCGCATAGCCGCCGGCCTTGGCTGCGGTGTTGACGTGATCCTTAATGTCAACGAGGACCTTGTCGCGCATCCGCTGGAGCAGCTCGGCCAAGGTGGACTGTGCCGTCCGTTCATACTGGTCAATGGCCGTCTTGCGATCCTGCAGCTCCTTCAGCTTGTCGGCGGCGGCTTGTTTGCGGCGGTCGCGCTCGTCGGAGGAAATGACCGGGTCATTCTCCTGTCCCAAAAGCTGCTGATACTCGTCGCTGGCCTTCTTGTAATCGTCGAGATAAGCCTTGTCGTCCTTCTCAAGCTGCGCCTTCCTGGCCTCTATGTCGGCCTTCGCCAGCTTGGTCTTGTAGTAATTGTCAAACAGCTTGTGAAGGTCCACGGTGGCGATCTTCGTCTGCGCCAGGGCTGAACCGCTCAAAACGGTCATCAATAAGACCGCCGGCAAAATTTTGTGTAAAAAGTTCTTCATAGTCGGATTAGAGGGTAAACAGAATTTGACGGCCACGGCAACTTAAAATTGGCGCGTGTAGCCGACGGTGAATTGAAACTGGCCTGATGTGCCGTTGTTGGCGTCGCTTTTGATCGGGATGCCGTAGTCCAGCCGCAACGGGCCGAGGTGCGGAATGTTCAGGCGGAAACCAAAGCCCCAGTCGTCGTCGAAATTCCCTGAAAAGTTATACGGCTGCGCGCCGACCGATCCGGCGTCCATGAACAGCGCGAAACGCAGGCTTGGCCCGCTGTCTTTCTCAAAAATCGGAATGCTGTATTCAAGCGAGCCAAACCAGTAGCTGTCCCCGCCAATCGGTTCGGGCGAGTCGGATTCACGCGGGCTGATGTTGCGAAAGATGAAGCCGCGCAGGTCGTATGCGCCACCCAGATAATACCGGTCGTAAAACGGCACGTCGCTCGAACCCACGCTTTGCGCGACACCGGAGCGCCCGTCGAACTCAAGCACATGGCCCTTGAACAGTCCCGGAAAAAACCATTCCGTCTTGAGCGCCAGCTTGTAGTAGGAGGTCTGGTCGCCGACATCAAATTCGGGGTCGAACTCGGTGCGCTGGCCGTGGTTGGGCAGCCCCCCGGCGTTGTTGCGCGTGTCGTAGGCCAGCATCGCGCCGAAGCGGTTGAACAGATGGTTGCCGACTTCGTTCAATATCGCGTTCGGCACCACGACGCTGTTGGAGTTGTTGACCAACGAAATTCCAACGTTCTCGACGGCGTAATTGACGCCGGCGCTCAAATCACCGTTGCCGAAAATTTCAGTCAATAAATCCGGCGGCGGCAAAGCCTTGGTCAGGCTCACACGCATTCCGGTGCGGCTTTCATCGAAAAGGTTGTTGGGACTTTCGTAATTCAATTGCTTCCGATAAAGGTTCACATCCAGCGACAGCTTCCGGTTCAAAAACCACGGCTCGGTGTATTCCAATTCGTAGTCTTGCATGAGCAAGCCTATGGCGACATACAGCCGCAGTTTCTGGCCGCCGCCGGTGAAATACGGCGGATGAAACAGATCAAAATTGCCCTGCGTGATTTCCGCGAAGCCGACCAGCGAATCCACCGAGCTGAAGCCCGCGCCGAGCGTGAAGTTGCCGGTGTTCTGCTCCTCTACGTTCACGACCAGGTCTTTGTGCCCGGCAATCGGCGGGTCGGTCGGCTCTGGCTGCAAATCCACCTTGTCGAAGTATTGCAGCCCTTCGAGGCGCTGCTTGCTGATCTTGACGCGCACCATGTCGAAAATTTCGCCGGGCGAAATTGCCAGCTCGCGGCGGATGACCTTGTCCTTCGTCTTCAAATTTCCACGGATGTCAATTTTCTCCACATAGGATTTCTGCCCCTCGTCAATTTGAAACTGCAGGTCCATCGTGCCCGTGTCCACGTTCGGAATGCGCGCCACACGCAAGCTTTCGCCCTGCGCCACGTCAATGTAGCCAAGCGTCCCGTAAAAATCCTCGACGGCCGTCGTGTCCTTGTCCATGCCGCCGGGCGTAAAAGTGGCGCCGGTCTTCATCGTGAAATTATTGTTCAAATCCCTTTGCCGGAGCCAGTCCGAATATCCCGGCTCGCGCTTTGGCGCCGGTCCGAGTTTGAAATCGAGGCGCACCGCGTTGGTCGCCAGCAACGTCGCGCCCGTGAACGTGATCGCGCCAACCTTGTATTGCCGGCCTTCAAAAATGTAATAACGCACCACCATCGTGTCCGGCGTCGGATGCTCCAGCTTCACGTCCTTGATTTCAAAATCCAGATAGCCCCGGCTGTGGTAAAATTCCGTCAGCGCGTCCTTGTCGTCGTCAAAATCATCCTGCTTGAACACCCCGCTCCCGGTGATCCACGAAAACATCCAGTGCCGCCGCGTCTTGATCTGCTTGCGCAGCTCCTTCTGCGGAAAATTCGTCGCGCCGATGAATTCAACGTCCGTGATCTTGATCTTCTGCGGCTCGATAATTTGAAAGGTGACGGACGCGCGTCCCGCCGCCTCGTCCATCGTGTCGAAATAATACTTCACCTGCGTGTTCGGATAGCCGTATTTTTCGTAGAGCTTCTTGATCTCCTGCACGTCCGTGAACAGCTTCTGCTCGTCCAGCCGGTCGCCCACCTTCACCGTGATTTTTTTCTTCAGCTTCGAGTCGCTCAGCTTTTTGTTGCCCTCCAGCTTGATGCCGGTGATCAGCGGGCGTGCCTGCACGATGAAGGTCAGGTTCACGCCGCCGTCGTCCGCAGATTCCGCCGAGACGCGGATGTTGTAGAATTTTCCCGTGGCGTAGAGCGAATGGATGTCGTCCTGCGTGGAGCTTGGCCGGTAAATGTCCCCCGCCCTGGAGCGGATGTTGGAGCGGATGAACTGCTCGCTGACGGAATCCGGGCCGGCGAACTTGACGTAAACATTGTCAATTTTCGGGCCCGACATCTGCGACCAGGCGAGTTGCGCACAGCCGAGCAGCAGGCAGATTCCAAAAAGCCGGAGGAATGATTTCATCGGCTACCGGCCTTCCGGTATGTCTTCGTCGCTGACTTTTGCTGCGCTTTCAAATCGAGTATAATTTTTAAGGAACGTTAAATTGATGTCGCCCGTCGGGCCGTTGCGCTGCTTCGCGATCAACAGGTTCACCGCCAGTCCGTCCGCTTCTTCCGCCGCCGCGCCGTCTTCGTCGTCGCCCGCGTTCGGTTTGTATAACAGACCAACCACGTCGGCATCCTGTTCAATCGCGCCCGACTCCCGCAGGTCCGACAGCCTCGGCTTGCGGCTTTTGTCCTTCTCCAGCTCGCGGTTCAACTGGCTCAACACCAGCACCGGCACCTTCAATTCCTTCGCCAACGCCTTGATGCCGCTGGAAATGTCCGCGATTTCCTGCTGGCGATTCTCTTGAGAACGCCGCGCAGTAGAATGCAACAGTTGCAAATAATCAACCACAAAAAGTTTCACGCCGTGCTGCTGGTGCAGCCGCCGCGCCCGCGCACGCATCTGTAAAATCGAAAGCCCGGCCGAATCGTCAATGAACAGCGGCGCGTTCGAGAGCCGGCCCGCCGCGCTCGTCAGCTTCGGAAAATCCGACTCGCTCATGAACCCCTCGCGGATGCTCCGCAAATTCACGCGCGCGATGGAACACATCATGCGCAGCACCAGCGACTCCGCGCTCATTTCCAGGCTGAACACCGCCGCCGGCAATTTTTGTTCCAGCACCACATGCTCCACAATGTTCATCGCCAAAGAAGTTTTTCCCATAGACGGGCGAGCCGCGATCACGATCATTTCGCTGCCATGCAAACCGTCCGTCATCCGGTCCAGATCCGCGAAGCCCGTGCCCAGCCCGTTCAACACGCCCTTGCGGCTGAAATAATTTTCAATCGTCCCGATGGCCTTGCCGACCAGTTCCTTCGTCGTCACCACGCCGCCCTGCACACGCGACTCCGCAATTTTCAGGACGTCGCGTTCAACTTCATCCACCAATTGATCAACTTCCCCTTCATAGTCATACACGCGTCCGACAATTTCCGTGCAGGTCTGGATCATCTTCCGCAACAAGTATTTTTCACGGACGAATTCAAGATAATAACTCAAGTTCGCCGTGCTCGGAACTGAATCCTGAAGCTGCGACAAATACGCAATACCACCGACTTGTTCCAAAAGTTGTTTATCTTTTAATTTCTGATGAACTGTAAGCAGGTCAATCCCTTCTCGCCGGTCATACATTTCTGCCAACGTTTCATAAATCGTCTGATGTCGGAGATCGTAAAAAACTTCAACACCGACTGTAAGTTTTGCGATGCACTCGCCCATGCTGTCGTTTGGCGAAAGTAAAATACAACCCAAGACTCCTTGTTCCATCTCAATTGCATGAGGCGGCAGCCGATCTATATGCAACGTCTCTCCATTTCCAGGCTTTTGTCTTCGAGCCTTTTTTAAGTCTGCCGGATTAAATTTATTTTCGCTCACAAATGATTAACTGTTCACGGGTTTACTGTCTTTTCGGTATACATGCGAAGAAGTTCGCCAGTCCTGAAGATCCGACGGCACATAAACATGTCGAAAAAGTTCGTCTAAATCTGGGCTTCCAAAATCATGATTGCTAGCATCAAGAGCGGCTTGATTCGGGTCTGTATAGTTGGAATGAATCAATTTTCCATTCAGGCGCCAATCCCAAAAAGATGGATAATCCTTATTTCGATGAAGGCTTAAAATTCCTTTGTCGGTTCTACGTTCGTAATAGTCGGATTGCATTGAAGCCGTATGATAGGCTTGTCAACAAAATCATAAAGAAAAAAACAAGAGGTTCACCGTTTTGGAAAACGATTGTGAATAAAGTCAGCACACATTCGGTTTTATTCGCAGATTATTGACAAAAACATTCACAAAGTTATTCGCCGCCTCGTTTTTGGCCGGAGCGCGCTCGTCCTCGGGCGCAGCAACTTTCGCAGGTCGGTTGGTGTAAATTTCCCCAACGCTCGTAAATGTGTCTAACGCTGCGCCCGGGACGGGCGCACTCCGCCGAAATAAAAAAGCCGCACCCGACCGGATGCGGCTCGTGATTTTTTTTGCAGATTATTTTGTCGTTCCCTCCGTCGGCTTCGTAGCCGTCGTCCCCGTTGAAGTCGGCGCGGGTGCCGCATGATGCGAAGCGTGCTCCACACGGCTGGCGCTGTTCCATGCCGCCAGTTTTTCAGGGATGTTCGCATAGACCGTCTGGAAGATCGCATCCAGCAGGTTCCGCTGCTTCTTGCCCTCCTGCACCAGGCTGGCAATTTGCGCCGTGCTCAACACCCCGCCCTCGCGGCTCGCCTCACGCGAGCCGGACACCGTGCCAATCGCCTTCACCTGCGCCTGCAAATCCGCCACCAACGTCGCCGGCTGCGCGTGATCCACAAACACCTGCACCCGCGCGGCCTTGGCCGCCACCGTCGCCGCGTCGTCCGTCGCTGTCGGCACCAGCGCCGCCAGATACACGTTGGCCGTGCGCAGCACCTCGCCCGGATTGAAATGCGCCGGACGCGGAAACGAATCGTCAAAACCCGGCGCATCCGCTGCGTATGCCTCGGCGATGGTCGCCAGGTTGTCCAGCTTCTTGTCCAGCGCCAGGATCAGCGCGTTTTGCGCCGTCACCGAGACGGGCTTTTGCGTGGCACCTGCATTGACGAGCTGGGCGTAGATGCCGGTGAGTTTGGTGACATAGCCCGGCCCCTTGCTGGTGGCCGGGATGTCGTTGCTGTTCGTTTTGCAGAAGACCAGCGAGTGATCGAAGCTGACACACTCGCGAATGACTTTATTTTCCATAATGCGATTTTGATTTAGTTGTTTCAGGCGGAAACAACGGACGCTTTTCCAAAAGTGCCTTTCCGTCTGATTGAGTGGTTTCGGTCTCGAAATTGCTCCTGTCCGGGGTGGATGGCAATAACTTTTTTTCGAAAATCATCTGGCCGTCCCGCGTGCCGGTGGCGGCTCATGCCGTCTGCCGGTAAAAGCGGAAATTGACGCCGACAAATTTCCGGCGCACACTCGCCACGTCCCTGACATCGGGTTGCACCATGAGCTGCCTCGAACACGCCATCACAGACGGCCAAGCCGGATTTACCGGCTAAACCATCAAGCCACCCGGCCTGCCGGCCTTCGTGGAGCAGCCGAAAGATTTCATCAGCCAGGATTGCGTCGGCATTGAGACGCTCTGAAGTGCCGGCGGATTACATGCCGCCGAAAATTTATGCAAACTGAATTGCGCCAGTTCATCGAACAATGCCTGTTTTGTCTCGCCTCGGTGCAGCGCGTGGCGGAGCTGTTGCCGGCGGACGACATGGAGTTGGACACCCTGATCGGTGAAACGGTGCAGGAAAACAATCCGAAGTCATGTTTGATGGTGGTGGTGGCGGCCTTGAGCCGGGCGCGTCCGGTGCAGGCGCGGCATCTGGCGCGCGGGGCGATGCTGCTGGGCCATGAACTCTGGATCGGGAGCGTGATGCTCAAGGCGCAAGGCGACGTGCCGGAGCCGCTGCTGGACGCCATCGAAAACACCCGGCTGTCGGGGGCGTGCGAGGCCGCCGCCCTGATGGTGATGGAAGACTGGTGTCGGGAACACCGCACCGGGAAACTGCCGGAGCCGCTCATTCCCATGGCCCGCAAACTGGCGCGGCGGGACGGCCTGACCAATGAGGCGATGGCCTATCTGATGACGCTGGCCTTTCGGACGAATGACGCCGGGCTGCTGGCCATCGTCAAGGGCTGGTTTCCGAGAGCCACACCGGACAAGCAGGCGGCTGTGGAAAAGTCGGCCAAGGCTGTGGGCGAGGGGGTTCTCCTGCAATGCCGCCGGCCCATCCTGGAAATCGTGGGTGAGAAAACCAGCAACACTCTTGCCCAAGGCGCCACCATGCGCCGTGCCGTGGTCAAAATCGGACGCAATGACCGCTGCCCCTGTGGCAGCGGCAAGAAATACAAGCACTGTTGCCTGACGAAGGACGAGGAACGGCTGCACCATTCCTCGGAGGTCGCCGGGGTGACGGTCGAGGAATTGCAGACGGCCTTGGAACCGCACCTGACGGCGCAACTGCTGGACCGCCTGCAACCGCCCCAAATGCTCAAGCTGGACCCGCTGCAAATTCCGCCCAGCCTGATGGACACCTATTTTCTGCGCCTGTGCGCCTTCAACCTGTTCGACCGCGCGGCCGAGGCGTTTGAAAAAATCGGCTGGCCCGGCGCGGGGCTGCTGAGCTGGGAAAGAATCATGTTCTTTGCCACCCGGGCGGGCCGCAAGGATGTGATCCAGCGCCTCATCAAGGTCCGTGAAAAACCGGCGGATCAGGCCGGCGATGACGTCTATGTTCCGCTGGGCGCGGCTCTCCTGTTGGAAGAGCAAAATCCGGCGCGTATACTCCAGATACTGGATGATGCCGCCAAAGACGTCCTGGCCACGGAGGATCTGGATCATTTGAGCCACATCGCCTACGGACTGTTGTATTCCCGGCACCGGGCCCTCGGCATTCTGGTCGCGCGCGGCACCATTCCAATCCTGCCGCGCGACCAGGCCGTCAGCGCCTTGGACGGCATCCTGGAGGCCCGCGACACCTTGAATCTCCCGCCCGACGACCCGATGGGCGACATCCTGGACAAGCGGTATGCCGAGCACGAAGCCGACGATGCCAAGCTGCGCGCCGCCCGGCAGACGCTCGACTCCAAGGCCCAGGAGGTGCGGGAACTCAAGGAAAAGCTGGACCTGCAGGAGCAGGAAATTGCGCGGCACGAACAGCAACGGGCCACCGCCGCAGACGCAGCGCCGCAGGAAATCAAGTTGAAGGCCATGCGGCGCAAGGTGGAGGAATTAAAATCCGCCCTCAACGAACGCCATCACGAGCGGAACAATTTGCGGCGCGAGTTGCAGAAGGCGCACACCGACCTGGAAACGCTCCGGCAAAACAGCCCCGCCGCCGCCGCCGAAAAAGCCGAGGCGGACCAGGAAGCCGAATTATTGCTGCCGCAGGACGCGGTGGAAGTGCATCCGGTCCGGCTGATCGAATTTCCAAAAGGGTTTCACCAGGCGCTCGGAGTTTTTCCGCGCCACGTCGCCCGCGCCGCGATGATCATGATCGGACGGCTGGCGGCGGGGGAACCGGCGGCGTTCGTGGGTGCGTTGCGGCTCAAGCAGGTGACCGATGTGATGCGGCAGCGGATCGGTTCCGATTACCGGCTGCTGTTCCGGCTGCATCCCGACCATTTGCAAGTCATAGACCTCATAAACCGGAAGGATTTGCTCCGCCGTCTCAAGACGCTGGGCTGATTCCGCTAATCCTCTCCGCCTCGAACGCGGAGAGTCCGACGCCACCCTCTCTAATCGGATTGGAGAGGGGCTGGGGGTGAGGTCAGGTGAGGTGACGCTGCACCGTTCTCTCGCACGCTTCACACTCAACGGAATAATTGCCTTCGATGATTTGTTTCAGCAGACTGTTGGCGCGTGAAGCCCGACGACATACTCATTGCCCTTCAAGAATTCACCGGACAGGAACGCATTGATTTTCTGCCGCTCGCGCCGGATACGCGGAAGCCCTCGCCTTACGCGCCAATCGAAAAATATCTGCTTGACCTGAAAAACGGCGCGAAACCCGAATCCGCCGCCGAAGACCTGTTCACCGCGCTCTGCAAGGATGTTCTTGGATTTGAGCCGACGCGTCAGGTCGGCGTGAAAGAAGGCTTCGTGGATTTCATCCTGCCGGAGCCGACCGGAGAGACCCTTCCGCTGGAACTCAAGCCCCTCTTCCAGCGCGACGGCACGGATGCGGTCTGGAGCAAGGACGCCAATCCCGAACACCACGTCACCCAGGTCAAAAAATATCTCGCCGACCACGAATATCTGGTCTTGACCGACCTGCGCACGGCGTGGTTTTTCAGCGCCCGCGATTTTTTCTTTGAGGGCAAGCCGTTCCACAAACTGCCATTTGCCGATTTCCTCGGGCGCTGCCGCGAAACCCGCAGCGTGCTCGACACCGTGCGCCGGCTGGAAGACACGGCGGAAAAGCCCGAGCTCGAACAGCAGTTCTTTGAAGATCTCAAAATCTGGTTCAAAGAATTCGACAAGGTCAAATGGACGCCGCCCGACCTCGCCGCCGAATCCATCATCCTGCTCATCAACAAGCTCATTTTCGCCCGCACGATTGAGGATTTCGGGCTCGTGCCCTATCGCTACACGCAGGACGCCTACGCCCAGCACACCCGCGACTGGCAGGCCAAGGGCCCGCACCGCATCGTCCCCAAGTTCCTCGCCCAGTTTGAAGAATTTTTCGACGATTACTACGACACTGAAATCTTTTCCGCCCGCGTCTGGGACCGGCTCGACAAGGACCCCGCCAACCTCCAGCGCTTTTGCGACAAGCTGAATTTCATCCTCGGCGTCAACACCTGGGACCAGACTTTCAGCACACGCGGCATCGTCCATTACAATTACCGGCGCATTGACGAGGACATTTTCGGCAAGAGCTACGAAATGTTCCTCGCCTCCAACCGCAAGGACGAGGGCATTTACTACACTCCCGCCGGCATCACCGGCCCGATGGCTGATTCCCTAGTCAATTCGCTGTCGGGAAAACTCGTGGACGAAATCTGCGACGCCGTCGGCAGCCAGAAATGCGACTTCAAACGCGCCGAGAAACTCATGGTGCAGTTGTTTGAAATCCGCGTGGCGGACACCGCCTGCGGTTCAGGTGGATTTCTCATCAAAGCCCTGCGCAGTTTTTGGAATCAATATCAGCGCATAGACAAAGCCTGCGCGTGGGTGCTGAAAATCATCAAGCCCGACAACGGTGAAATGTTCCTCGCCGAAATGCCGCCCAACGTCGAGGCCGCGCTCGCCTTCCGCCGCACCCAGAATTTAGACAACCGCCGCATCCTCATCGCCCAGATTTTGCTGCGCCACATCTTTGGCGTGGACAAGGATCCCGGCGCCATCGAAGTCGCCAAGACCAACATCTGGAAGGAAGCCGTCAAACTCTCGCCCGCCGACTACAACTATCGCGACCTCAAAACGGATGTCGTAAAAATCCTGCCCAACCTCGAACTCAATTTCCACTGCGCCGACTCCCTCGTGGACGTGGAATTGCAAAAGCAGGCGGCCTGGCTGGCGGATTATCATCAGGCCGAGTTGAAGAAACTCTCCGAACTCCGCGCCGCTTACATTCAGAATCCGATGCGTCATGAATCACTGGACGAAGCGCTGGCGTTGAGGAAACAAGTTCGCGCCAATTTTATCGAGCATTTCCAAGGCGAAAATCTGCCGTGCGAACCCGGCGGTTTTGCGCTCCACTTCTGGCCGTGCTGGTTTGCGGCGGATGGGAGCGCCAAATCTTGTAGGAGCCGAGGTGACGAGGCTCAAACTTCTTCCCCGCCCAAAACGTCCGCGAAGAAAAGTCAGAGCCTCCTCACGTCGGCTCCTACGGAAATGACGAGCGGCTTCGATGGCATCATTGGCAATCCGCCTTGGGAAGGGTTCAAGCCCTTCCGCAAGGAATTCGCCGCCAATTTCTATCGCGGCAAGCCGCAGTTCAGCAAAATGGGCATGGACGGCCCGACATTCAACAAATGGTTTGAGCAGGAATTAAAATCAAATGCGGAATTCGCCGCCCGCTGGCACGAGCACGAGGAATACTATGAGCGCCACAAGGATTACTTGGGCAAGTGTTACCAGCATCAAGGCACGGGCGACTGGAATCTTTGGAAGTTATTTATCGAACGTGATCTCTCGCTCGTTCGCCAAGGTGGACAATTTTCACTGCTCGTGCCCAGCGGATTTCAGACGGACGAAGGCTGCTCCGATTTGCGCCGTTGGCTTTCTACTGAAAACACGTTGACCGAATTGACTTCTTTCGAGAACAAAGGTTATCGCGTTATCGAGAATGGCAAAGAGAAGCGAAAGCAGATTTTCCCGGACGTTCATGCGCAGTTCAAATTCGGGTTCTTCAAAGTGCTTAAAGGCATGCCACCGTTACCAGATCATGCTTTTGATGCCCGGTTTTATCTGCATGATCCAAAAGATTATTGTTCCACGCCGATTCGTTACGCCGTTGAAATGATCCGCCGATTCTCGCCTGAAAACGAGTCGTTCATGGAGTTTCGCTCGGCAGCCGATTACACGCTGGCAACCAAGATTCGTGGCGAGCATCGCCTGCTCGCAGAATGTGATTACCCGTTCCAGCGTGAACTGCACATGACGGATGACAATCATTTGTTCATTAAGCTGGGCGACAAGAAGGTTGGCAAGGGACAGCTTACGCTTTACGAAGGCAAGATGATTCACCAGTTTGACGCGCATTTCATGCCGGCAACATTGGTGGTTGAAGAAGCGGCGGTTCGTGAAGGATTGCTTCGCAAGGAAATTTTCCGGCTGTGCCAGTTCATTCGTGAAAACAAAGTTGCCAAAGTCGGAGGCAAGAAAGTGCCGGAGAAGCGCGATGAATTGGAAGCGTTGTTGAAAGCGCAGTTCGAGACGGGCAAGTTCAAGCTCCACTACGAATTTGAGCGGCTTGGCGCGCGTGATGTAGGAAGCTCGACAAACGAACGAACGCTCATTGCCACGGTGATGCCGCCGCGCGTCTGCATCGGCAACACGATCAATTTTCTCCGGCCATTCCGCTACACGGTGGATGCCAAAGCCAATCTTCAGCAACAGGAATTGGACGGCGAAGAAATGCGTGCGCTCCTATGTCTGCTGGATTCATTCGTGCTGAATTATTACATCCGCAACAAAGTTTCGGCGCATGTCAACATTCACCAACTAAACGAACTGCCGCTGCCAAAACTTTCCGTGCTTCAGAAAAAGAAGCTGGCCGAGTTTGCCGGGAAGCTGTTGAAAAATCCGCGCGACGTGAAGGAACGCGCCACGCTGGAAACCTTCATCGCCCGCGAACTTTACAATCTTTCATTGGACGATTGGAAACATCTCACCGGCACGTTCACTTTCGGCGGCGGCGAATCCAAGGCCGAACTGGACGAAATCATCCGCCAATCCATCGCCCTCTGGAAAGATTGAGCCATTGAGATGAAAGCGGCATCCCTCACCACCCATGCCAAAAAGCGCATCAGCGAACGGTGCGGACTTTCGGAAACGGAATTGCGGCGGCTTCTGGATGCGGGCGCCAACATTCCCATCCATCTGCAAAAAGGCGGACGTTATGCGCACCGGCTGGTTTACTCGCACAAGGATGACGACTGGTTCATGGTGGTGCAGGATGGCGGCGACGGCGGGATATTGACGGTGATGCCGTTGAGCTACCTGGAGGGGCGAACCGAGGTGACCGCCGCCCAGAAACGGCAGGCCCGCAGCCGGGCCATGGAGGTCAAAAAGGCCGCCGAGGCCAAACCGGCCAGTCCGTCGCCGGAAAAAATTGAGCCTCCAGTGCCGCCTCCGGCGCCGCCAACCGTCGCCATGCAGGAACCGCCGCCGGGATGGAGAATCCGCGTCCGTTATCACCACGAGGGCAAGACGCATTTCAAGAATCTTCTCCGCACCCCGGCCGAGCATGGCAATCCCGCAGACTGGTCGGTTCCCGGCCCGGTCCATGTTTGGCTCAAGCAACGGCTGGTGGAGGAGGCAATCCCTTTCGCAAGCATCGAGTGCATCGTGGCGGAGCGGAAAAACAGCATGGAACACGTGGATTATTTGCTGGAGTATCTGCCGCTGACCCCGGAGGAAATTGAGGCGTGCCTTTGAAACCAGGAAGATTCCCAGAGAGGTAAAACCCGGTTTTTGACCGTTTTTCCATAATAAATGGCCATCCGACGCGGTTCCCGTCCAAATTGCCCCCTTTCCCGGTCATCCGACGCGCTTCCCGCATCTTCCGCCCCTTTTCCCGGTCAAATTCCCCCCGCTCCCGCTCTTCTTCCCCCTTTCCCGATGAAATTCCCCCCGTTCCCGATCTGTCTTCCCCCGCTCCCGGTCGGATTTCCCCATTTCCCGGTCGTCCGCCCCCGCTCCCGATTGATTTTCCCCCTGTCCCGGCCAGATTCCCCCCGTTCCCGGTCAATCTTCCCCCTTTCCCGTTTGGCCGCCCCCTTTCCCGGATGCTCCGCCCCCGTTCCCGCATCGTCTTCCCCTTTTCCCGGTCGGTCCGACACTGTTCCCGGGTCGTCCGACGACGTTCCCGGTCAAACCGGCGGGCTTTCCCGTTCGTCCGACGCCGTTCCCGAATGGTCCGTCACGGTTCCCGAACGCTCCGTCGGCGTTCCCGAATCGTCGGCGCGGTTCCCGCATACATATATGGCCGCTCCCGCATGGGCATCCTCCTCATCCTCCTGCTCATCCTCATCCTCGCTTTCCCCGCAATTCGATCCCGAATCCTCCTCATCGTCATCCTCATCCTCTTGCTCGAATTTCAGACAAGGTGAGGATGAGGAGGAGCACGAGCAGGAAGACGATTAGGAATCAAAAAACGTCCTGTCAATTCCGTTTCGTGCCGCTAAACTCCGCGCCTGTTGCAACTATGAATCGCAAACCGTCCATGCTCGTGGTTTTCCTCACGGTCTTCATTGACCTCATCGGCTTCGGCATCGTCGTGCCGCTCGTGCCGATGTATAGCCGGCACTACGGCGCGAGCGGCTGGATGATCGGCGCCATCATCGCGTCGTTCTCGGCCATGCAGTTCGTCTTCTCGCCCATCTGGGGCAAACTCTCCGACCGATACGGTCGCCGCCCGATTTTGCTCATCAGCACGGCGGGTGCGGCGTGTTCGTATGTGATATTCGCCGTCGGTTCGGGTTTCGCAGATCACTCGCTCGCGCTCGGGACGCTGCTGGTGTCGCGTCTCTTCGCGGGTGCCTGCGGCGGCAACATCACCGTCGCGCAGGCCTACGTCGCGGACATCACGCCGCCGGAAAACCGCTCGAAAAAGATGGGACTCATCGGCATGGCGTTCGGCCTCGGATTCATCTTCGGCCCGGCCATCAGCGGCGTGGCGCTGAAATTCGGCGGGCCCACCGCGCCCGGCTGGACTGCGGCGGCGCTGTGCGCGGCGAATTTTCTCCTGGCCTATTTTATTCTCGCCGAAAGCTGGAAGCCCGGCACCACGCCGGTCACAAACCGTCCCCGTTTCGCGCAATGGGGCCACACGCTCTCGCAGCCGAAGATCGGATTGCTCATCCTGATTTTCTTTCTCGCCACGTTCGCGTTCAGTTGCTTTGAAAGCACGCTCCCACTGCTCATCAACGACAATTTTAATCTCGGCCTCGCCGTGGATGTCGCCAATCCGGTCACCACGGTCATCTGGCTGTTTGTTTTTTGCGGTTTGATTTCCGCCTTTGTGCAGGGCGGCATGATCGGACGTCTGGTGAAGGTGTTTGGCGAGCCAAAACTGATTTGCATCAGCCTCGTGATGACCGGAACGAGCCTCGTGCTGCTGCCATTGATCCATGGCGACGGCCCGTTGCACTGGTCTGCGGTGCTGCATCTGGCGGACAAGCCGTGGATTGCGATGCTCGCGGTGCTCGTGCTGCTCTCCCTCGGCTCCAGCCTGTCGCGTGCGCCGCTCTTTGGACTTCTCTCGAACCTCACGCCCGCTACCGAGCAGGGGGCAACCATCGGCGTGGCCCAAAGTGCGGGTGCGCTGGCGCGCATCGTCGGCCCGATTTTTGCCGCCACGCTTTACGGATTGAACGATTCCACCCGCGCGCTGCCATATCTAATATGCGGGAGCATTGCCATCCTTGCCGGACTGCTGACCGTGCGCCGGTTGCTGGCGAAGTGATTTTACTGCGGCGGCGGCTGCATCGGAGGCTGTCCGGGCGGCGGTCCGCCTTGACGTGGGCCGCCCGGAGGCGGCCCTCCCTGGCGCGGCCCGCCTTGCAATCCTCCCTGTCGTGGTCCGCCCTGCGGCGGCCCTCCTTGCGGGCCAAATTCGCTCGGATCCAGTTTCCCGTCACCATTTGAATCAAGCGCCTTCAACTCTTCCGAAGCGTTGGCGATGTCGTTCGAACCGATCACACCGTTGGCATCCGGGTGAAGCGCCGCTAAAATGCGAAACTGCCGGTAGCCGTTGCCGGCCAGATCGTCCGCCGTCAGGTATTCATTCTGTTCCAGCACGCCGTCATTGTTTGCGTCCATGGATTTCAAGCTCGCGGTGGCATTGGCGATCTCATCCGCGTCAATGAAACCGTCGTGATTTCGGTCCAGTGCTCCCACCAGCCACTTCAGCGGCCGGTTTTGATCGTCGCCCGCCGGCTGCTGCTGCGGCTGCTGATTTGCAACATTGCCCGGCTCCAAGGGCGGTGGAGAAGGCCTACTGTCAACTATCGGCGTCGCCGCAGGTGCGTTGGAGACGACCGGCTGCGCAGCCGGAGCCGGACTGGCCGCAACGGGTTTAGTTTGCTGCGATTTTTTTGAAGCGACAAAAACCACGCACGCGGCGACCACCAGCACGATGATTGCGATGACGAAAATCCCCGCGACCAGTTCCTTGCTCGATTTTTTTTGCGGCAGTTCCGGCAGCGGCTCGTCCACCGGCAGATGACCCCGTTGAACCAGTTGCAAGTCCGCGAGCAGCGAGTCGTAATCCTGATAACGGTTCGCCGGGTCCTTCTCCGTCATGCGCCGGATGAGCGCCTCGACTTCCGGGGGTAGCTCCGTGCCGAGGTCCGCGCCGGTCGGCAGCGGCTTCATCGCGTGCGCGAGAACGACGGAGATCGGCGAATCGCCGTCGAACGCGTGCTTGCCCGTCACCAGATACAGCAACGTCACGCCGAGCGAATAAATGTCCACGCGGTGGTCGGCGTTCTTGGAATCGCCCGCCTGCTCGGGCGCGATGAAATGCGGCGAGCCGATGCTCACGCTGCTCATCGTGATCTCGGAATTTTCCGTGAGGATTTTCGCCAGCCCCATGTCGGCGATTTTCACGCGGCCATCGCGCGTGAGCATCAGGTTGGAGGGTTTGATGTCGCGATGGATGATTGATTTTTCCGCCGCGGCCTTGAGCGCCTGCGCCGCCTGCTCGACGATGGCCAGCGCGTTTTCAACAGGGATTTTTCCGCGCTTGGCGATGTATTCCGAAAGGTTTTCGCCATCCACGAATTCCATGATGATGTAGCGGCGTCCGTTGGCCTCGCCGAAATCATGCACCGCGACAATGCCCGGATGGTTCAGCGCGGCGGCGGACTTGGCCTCGCGCTCGAAGCGCTGGAGAAATTCCGGCCGCGTCGCCAGTTCCGGCGTCAGGACTTTCAGCGCGACCTTCCTGTCGAGGTTGATCTGGGTCGCCTCGTAAATCACGCCCATGCCGCCCTGTGCGATCTTGCGGATGAGCTTGTAATTGCCCAGCGTCATGCCGGAGATGTCATTGTGGCCGGGCGGCGCGACGAACAACTTGTCCGGCGGAAATGGGTTTGTCAGTGTCTCGTCGTCCATGGATTAAAATTTCAATTCCACGCCTTCGCGCGCGGCAAACACGGCCAGTCTTCCGCCGAGCCTCGCGGCACGTTGGGCGCAGGTCTGGATTTTCAAGTCCACATTCTTGTCCGTGATTTCCGGGTCGTGGTGAAAGATCGCCAGGTTTTTCACATTCGACCGGATCGCCCAGTCCGTCACGGAAAAACAACTCGAATGTCCCCAGCCTTTTTTCTTCGCGTATTCCGCTTCGTCGTATTGCGCGTCGGCGATCAATAAATCCGCGTCCATCGCGGCATTGACCAAAGCCTCCGGGATTTTTCGCAACAGGCTGTTGTTTTCCAGGTCTGGAAATGTTTCGCCCGGCTGGGCTTCAATCTCGTTGTCCGTCGCATAAACAATCTTGCGCCCGTCCTTTTCAAAAATGAATCCGTTGCAGCCGCCAGGGTGGTTCAGCGGAAAACTTGTCACGGCCACACCGCCAATTTCATTTTTGTAATTCACAAAGTGGTCGGGAATGATTTTCGCGCCGAGTTCTGAAAATGAAACGGGAAAATATTCCGAATTCATCTGGCCGGACAAAAGCCTGTGTGGATGGTTTTCATTTTCGGACGCCCCGTAAATGCGGATTTGCATCTGCTTCAAGTAGGCCGGAATGAAGAACGGAAATCCCTGGATGTGATCCCAGTGCGTGTGCGTGACGAGAAGATGGAGTTCGTTCGGCTGCGGTTTGCGCGCGACGATATCCTTGCCGAGTTCGCGGATGCCCGAACCGGCGTCGCAGATGAAAAGCGTGTCGTCAAAGCGCACCTCCACGCACGACGTGTTGCCGCCATAGACGCGCGTCCAGCTTGCCGGCGTCGGAATTGAGCCGCGCGTCCCCCAGAATTTCGCGAAGGCAGGCATGTCAGGTTTCGCGAAAAACAAAAGTGCAATCAGCGATCTGGATGATGTCTCCGTCGCGCAATGTTGCGGAATGGATCTTCACGCCGTTTAGAAAAATTCCGTTGTGACTGTCGTTGTCGCGGATGACGTAATCCGTCCCGGGCAAATCCAGCAGCGCGTGTTCGCGCGACGCGCGGCGCGACTCCAGCCGGACGCCGGCGTTTTCCGCGCGGCCGATGACGAGTTGCGCGAGCGCCAGATCAAATTTTTTCGGCGCACCTTCACCTTCGATCTGCTCGAGCAAATGCCCTCGCGTCTCGCGCTCGCGGCGGACGACGGAAATGTTCGTCGTGATCGTGGCTTCAAATTTTGAAATGCTCATGTGCAAACCTCGCTGACTAAAAGACAACTGCACCATATTGTCCGCTAAAACGCCGCCAAAGCAAGCGGCGGATTGATTGCTTCACACCCGGCTTCGCAATTCAATCCGCCGTCTGTTCACCAGAACAGAATCTTACTTGTCGCCCGGAGGCGGCCCGGGCGGCATATCATCGGGCGAACCGCCGGCATTGCCGCCCCCTTGATTGCCGGGCCGCGGCGGATGCGGGCAATATTCGTCACGCGTCAACTGGCCGTCGCCGTTCTTGTCGAGCGACTTCAGCGCAGCCGGTGCGTTCGCAATTTCATCCGCATCAATCACCCCGTCGCCGTTTGCGTCCAGCGCCTTGATGATCGGCGGCAACGGCGGACGCGGCGCGTCGGCAGGCGCATCCGGCGGCAGAGGCGGCAGATATTCATCGGCTGTCAATTGACCGTCGCCATTTTTGTCCAACGTCTTCAGTTCGGCGGGCGCGTTGGCGATTTCGTCCGCGTCAATCACGCCGTCGTGATTCACGTCGAGCGCCGTGACAATGGGCAGCGGCGGTGGACGATGCCGTCCATTTTCACCCGCACCGCCGGAACCGCCACCGCCTGGAGGTCCGTCGTAATTATCCTGTGCGCTGGCGGCGAACGCCGACGCCCCGAGCGCCAGCACCGTCAGCATGATTTTAGTTTTTGTTTTCATTTTGTGTTCTCTTTCGTTTTGCCGGTGTGAATCTTTACGCCGCCAACCTACGCCAACAAACCTTAAGCGAACGTGAAGCCGGAAAGATTTTTGATGTTATTTTGCGGCCAAAGCCAGGGGCACGGCGGGCCGCAGGAACTTTTCATCCGTGAGCGTTTTCAAAAACGCGACTAGCGCCCGCTTGTCATCCGCGCTCAACGGCAGGCCGCCGTCGGGATGCTTGGCCAGGTTCGGGTCGAGCGTCGCGCTGCGCTTCATGCCGGTGCAATAGTGCTCCACGGCTTCGTCCAGCGTCCGAAACCGCCCGTCGTGCATATACGGCGCGGTGACGGCGACGTTGCGCAGCGACGGCACGGAAAATTTCCCCTCGTCACCCGCGCGCTTCGTGATTTTGTAACGGCCCAAATCGTAGAACGCGGAGTCCAGACCGTTGTTCGCAAAATTCTGGCTCTGGAACAGCGGCCCGCCATGGCAATGAAAACAGTCCGCGCCGTATTGGCCGTGATACGGATCGTATTCCGTGTTGAACAATTCAAAGCCGCGCTGCTCTTGCGTCGTGAAATTTTCCTGCCCGTTCATCACGCGGTCGTATTTTGAATCGAACGAAACCTGCACCAGAAGAAACTGCTCCAGCGCGCGGGCGATTTTGTCCGGGTTGATTTCCGACGAACCAAAAGCATTTGCAAAAAGCCGGCGATAATCCCTGTCCGCAGAAACTTTCGCGACGGCGTTCGCCAGCGATTCGTGCATCTCAATCGGATTTTGGATCGGCTGCAAAACCTGTTCACGCAGCGTCGCCGCCCGGCCATCCCAGAAAAAGGAACTTTTCCATGCGAGATTTTCGAGTGCCGGCGCGTTGCGCGTGCCAATTTCGCCGTCCACACCGCGACTGAAACGCCTCGGCTCGGTGAAAGCGGAATTTGGACGATGACACGTCGCGCACGATTCGGAATTGTCCGCCGAAAGACGCCGGTCGAAAAACAGTTTCCCGCCGAGCGCGACGCCTTCGCCGGTCAGCGGATTGTCGCGCGGCAGATCCGGCTGCGGCGCGAACTGCGAAATGGTCAAATGATACGGCGTGGCGTTTGGCGCGATTTCAATGCGGCTTGTTCCGCGCGTCAATTCGGCGATTGGCCAAAATTCCTTTACGTTTTCCACCGTGAACGCGTTCTCGACATTCTGCCGCAACTTGGCGGCCAGCAGATCGTTCGTCCGCGAATGGGTCGTGTCGCTGGCGTTGCTCAAGGCGATTTGGTTTGGCGCAGAAAAAATCCCGCCGACATCCATGGCAATTTGAATTTCGCGGCCGGAATTCAAATTTAGCGCGGCTGGCAATTCAACCGTCATCAATTCGCGGTCGGTTGCGATGTGGTAGGAATAGCCGCGCAATTTCCCGTCGTCCTGCCAGCCGCCTTCGAGCGCGAGGAAAACGTATTCGCGCGACCAGCCCCAATACAAATGGTTCACGGCGGGATTCAGCGGATGCTCCGCAGGCCATTGCGCGACGTCGCCATGGTTGATTTGCGGTTCCAGACCGATGTTGAAGCGAATCCGGTCGTAATTTCCGGCGGGAATGTTTTCCAAAGTGAAGTTTGTCCTGCCTTCGCGCGCGCTGATGAAGGCGAACCAGTTTTTCTGTTCCAGCCAGGTTCCGTCGTCACGATGAAGCGAAACATCCGACGCGAGAAAATCCAGCCGCGTGACGGAAATCTTTTGTCCGGCGGCGGTCAAGTTTTGCAGCGCGTCGAAGGCAAGCGGTGTCCCGTTGAATTGCGGCACAAAATCCACGCGCAAGTCCGACGCCCCCGCCGCGCCCGCCAGCAGCAGCGGGAGTAGGAAGATTTTTTTCATCGCGCGGCTCATGTTCAGTTGATAGTGAAACTGCTGATTGTGTAGGGCGGCGGCCCGGAGGTGAATGTCACGACAATGTTTTGCGCGCCGGTGGATGTGCCCGCCGGAATCGTGAACGTGGCGACGACAGTGCCTTGTGTTGAATCAGAAATGTTCGTGCCGCTGATGCTGCCGCCGAGCACGACGCTGGTGATTGGCGCGTTGGCGGGCGGATTTGGCGGCGAACTCGGCAAGGTGATTGTCACGGTCACGGTCTGGCCGCGATTCGCGCTGCCGCCGGGCGCGATTGAAGCAGTCGAGAAAACTGTCGTGCCCGCGTTGTCATAATTGGCGACGGACGTGCGTGCGACGCGATAAAATCGGTAATTGTCCGTGGGATTGTTCGTGTAGCTCGCCGCGTTCAACACGGCGGGAACGGTCGTGGAATTGGTCGTCCACGCTGAAAAATCCGTCGTGGATTGAACCATGTAAGTGCCGCCTTCAATCGCGCTCCACGTCAATGTAACTTTTCCGCTGTTGACGCTTGGAGAATTTAGCGTCGGAGTCAAATTGGTGTTGCCGAGGAAATTTGTCGCGACGGTTTCAGAAATGGTTGTGACCGTTCCGCCGGTTGGATTGCCATAAAATCCGCGCCCGATGTTGTAGGGAAATGTCGGCGCGCCGTTGCTGCTGATGCTGACGAAGTAGGCGTAGGTGCCTTGCGGAAATTCCGGCGTGACGCACCAGCGTCCGTTGTATTCGTCAAGGTCGTAGGTGTTCGTGCCGGGCGCGACGCCGTGGTCGCCGAGATAATCGTTGTCCTCCATGTAGCGTCCGAACGGAAAACTCGCGCTGACATTCGGGCCTGTCTGATTGGTGCTGACGTTGAACAACCGCGCCGACCACGCGGGAATTGTTTTGCGCGGCGCGTTGTTGGTGGAAAGATTGTCCGTGCCGTATTGGCCGTTGCGGATGACGTAGCCGGAAATCATCCGGCGGATGCCGCTGCTCGCGTCGTTTGAAACGCTGTAACCGTAAGGCCCATAAACCGGATAGCCGTCCGCCGTCCACGCGAGGATCGGCGAGTGTTTTGTCAGCGCGTTCGTGGATTCGGTGTAAATTTTCGTCACCGAGTTGAAGTCAACATGATCGCTGAGCTGGTAGCGCAGCGCGGGCGGGTTCGCGTGATAATGATATTGCCCGCCGGCCTGGTGCGCGTTGTTCGGGTCGAAGCTCGCGCCTTCGTTCACATACGCGTCGCGGTTCCAATAGCCGGTGATGTTCTGCGCGTCCACGTTGGAAACCGTGCTGTAAGAGAAGGCGTCCCAACTGTTGAACATCGCCGCGCCGTCCACGAAATAACCGATCGGCCCACCGCCGGTCGCGGTCTTTGTCGCCGGCACGGTCGGGTTGCGCGGAATGCGATACATTGTCTTTTGATTCACCGGCCAGTTCGGAAAAGCCTGTGTGTGTTGCGCGTTGAGATACCACGGCCCCATCACAAAACTGCCCAGTCCGGTGCTGCGGATGTAAACCCAGTTGCTCGACGAATAAATTTCCTGCACGCCGCAATATGCGGGCAGCGTCTGTATCGTCGTGCCGTTCGTCCACGCCGTCAGTGAAGTTCCATTTGTGCGCGAAAGGTCGCTTGAGTAAATCCGCGCGTATTGTCCGGCGTAGGTCGTGAACCACGAATTCGTGCGCGGGTCATCCGCGCGCGCGTTGATTGTGACGAGAAAAATTCCGGCGAGGCCGGCGACGATGGATATAACAATCGTTTTCATGCCGCCACTCTACGCCAACCAACCTTAAGCAATCGTTAAGCTGTGAAAATATTTCACAGCGTGCGCAATTTTTTCTTAATCTCATCTTAAGGTTGGCCGTGCGAAGATTCACGCACTGGCGCATTCACTTTGTCCGTGATAAAACTCTGCCAGCCCGAAAATGAGAATCCTGATTGTCGAAGACGAACCCGATTTGCTCCGCAGCATCGCACAGGCGTTGCGCGAGGAAGGCTACGCCGTGGACACCGCGCCCGACGGCGAGGACGGTTTTTACAAGGCCGAAAATTACGACTACGACGCCATCGTCCTCGACGTGATGCTGCCGAAAATGGACGGCTGGGAAATCCTGAAACGCCTCCGCAAAATCAAAAAGACGCCCGTGCTCATGCTCACTGCACGCGACCAGACGCGCGACCGCGTGCGCGGCCTCGACAACGGCGCGGACGATTATCTCGTTAAGCCGTTCGATCTGGACGAACTGTTTGCGCGATTGCGCGCAATAATCCGCCGCAGCACGAACAAGACGACGAACGTCATCGAAATCGGTGAAATCAAAATTGACACCGCGCTGCGAAATGTTTCGCTGAAAGAAAAACCTGTCGAACTCACCGCGCGAGAATACGCGCTCGTGGAATTTCTCGCGCTGCACCGCGGCGAAGTCGTCACTCGCACGCAGCTTTACGAACATCTGTTCGACGAAAACGAAAGCTCGCTCTCGAACCTGCTCGACGTTCACGTCTCCAACGTCCGCAAAAAACTCGGCGCGGAATTCATCGTCACGCGGCGCGGCCACGGCTATTGCATTGAATAGATGAAAACATCGAACATCCAACATCGAACGCCGAACGCCGAACTTGAGGGCGCGCGCTTCATTCGATGTTCAATGTTCAGCGTTCAATGTTCGATGTTTTCCAAATTATGATTTTCAACTCCATCAAATGGCGGTTGCAAATCTGGTATGGCCTGATTCTCGTCGTCGTGCTCGCGGGATTTGGTTTCACGGCGTATCAATTGGAACGCGGACGGCTGTTCGGTCGCATTGATGACGGATTTAATCGCCGGTCTAGAGTGCTGGCCAATGCACTGCATCATCCGCCGCCGCGTGGATCGGAGGGAAACGGGCAGCCTTTTGACCGTCCGCCGCCCGGCCAGTTTCCTGACGACGGTCCACCGAGACAAAATCCGCGTCCGCCACTTGAATTTCATCTGTCGCCGGAAGACTCACATTTCTTTAATGCAGACGATCCGAATGATTTTTATTTCATCATCCAGTCTCGCAATGGCAACGAAATCGCGCGTTCGGCTAATGTGCCAAACGAAAAGGATGTCACATATGTTGGCAAAAACTTTAACGAGTTTTGGCAGGACTTGCCTTCAGGTGAACGCCTGCGGGTCGGTTGCTCCATCGCGCTGGAATTAAAGGAGCTTGATCGCACCGCCATGAAACTCGCAGGCATTGGCGGAATCATTTTGCTTTTCGGTCTTGCCGGCGGCTGGTGGTTTGTTTCGCGCGCATTGCGCCCCGTCGAAAACATCAGCGCCGCCGCCGTGAAAATTTCCGCCGGGGATTTGTCGCAGCGCATCAATGTCGCCGAGGCCGAAAGCGAACTCGGCCAACTCGCCGCCGTTTTGAATTCAACCTTCGCGCGGCTCGAATCCTCGTTCGCGCAGCAAAAACAATTCGCCTCCGACGCCGCGCACGAACTGCGCACGCCCGTCGCCGTCATTTTGACGCAGACGCAAACCGCCCTGAACCGCGAGCGCGACGCCGCGAGCTACAAAGAAACCGTCGAAGCGTGCCAGCGCGCCGCGCAACGGATGCGGAAATTGATCAAGGCATTGCTCGAACTCGCGCGGCTCGACGCCGGACAGACAAAATTGAAACGGCAGCAATTTGATTTTTCAAAGACGATTGAAGAGTGCGTCGAGCAGATAAAACCGATCGCCGAGGAGCGCGGCATAAAATTTTCCTCGCGTCTCGAACCGCTCGAAATCAACGGCGACGCGATGCGGCTCGCGCAAGTCGTCACGAATCTTCTGACGAACGCCATCAAATACAACAAGCCGGACGGCAACGTGCGCGTGAAGCTGGAATCGCAGAACGGCCTCGCGGTTTTGACTGTGAGCGACACGGGCAACGGGATTTCCGCCGAGGATTTGCCGCACGTCTTCAAACGGTTTTATCGCGGCGACAAATCGCGCACCGGCGCGAACAGCAGCGGCCTCGGCCTCGCCATCTGCAAAGCCATCGTCGAAGCGCACGGCGGCACGATCGAAGCCTCCAGCACGGAAGATGTCGGGACGGTTTTTACGGTGAGGTTGCCGCTGTCGTAAATTCAGCGCAAAAACATTTCCGCTGCCGAATCGGCGAAGCGCAATCCCTGATGCGTGAGCTGGAATTTTTCCGCGTCACGCGATGCCCAGCCGCGCCCGGTCAATTGGTCCATTTCCGCCGACCACTCGTTTTGCAAATCAAAATCCGTTGTGCGTTTGAATTCCGTGAACGGCCAGCCGACGTTCATGCGCAAACCGAATGCGGCGATTTCTCCCGCGCGGCGCAGCGGCGGCAGTTCCTCGCTGGATTCGATGGCACGTTTTCCTTTTTCCAATTGCTCGCAATAAAGCTGCGTGTTCGACCAGTTCTTCGTCCGCACGCCGCGAACATAGCCGGTCGCGCTTGGCCCAAGCCCGTAAAAATTTCCGCCGCGCCAGTAATTGACGTTGTGGCGGCAGGCGTGGAAAGGAATTTTGAATTTTGAATTTTGAATTTTGAGTTGTTGGTCTTTGGCGAAGTTGGCGATTTCGTATTGGTGGAATCCGCTGCGCGTCGCGGACATAATCAATTCCTCATACATTTCGCAGGCAAGATTTTCATCCACGGAAAATTCCCCTGCCTTGAGCTGATCAAAGAGTGGCGTGTCGTCCTCGTAAATGACCTCGTAGCTGGAAAGATGTTCGCTCTGCATCGCCATCGCCTCGTTCAAGGTCGCGCGCCAGATTTCCATCGTCTGCGTGGGAATGGCGAACATCAGATCGAGATTGATGTTTTCAAAACCGGCGCGGCGCAGGATGTCGAACGACTTGAAAACCATTTCGCGCGAATGAATCCGTCCGAGGCGGTCGAGCAGTTTTTCGTCGAGCGATTGAACGCCCATCGAAATGCGGTTGATTCCAAAATCGCGGAACAATTTTGCCTTGTCCGCCGAGACGGTGGCGGGATTGCATTCCACGGTAAATTCCTCTGCGCCGAGCAAATTCAGTTTTTCCATCGTGCGGAGGATTTGCTCCCACTGGCGCAAATTCAACAGCGACGGAGTGCCGCCGCCAAAAAAAACGGTTTGGGGCTTGATATCGTTGGCTACAATTTCCATTTCGCGGACGAGGGCCTGGACATAACGGTTGACCAGTTCGCCGGACGAAGCCTGGGAATAAAAGGCGCAATACGCGCATTTTTGCGCGCAGAACGGGACGTGGACGTAAAGGCTGTGGATGTTTGCGACGGGCATCGCCATTCCAGAACAATAGCCATGGTCGCCGCCGCTGGCGAACAAAATGCCCACGGCGAAAACAGAATTTTAATTTTGCAGGCGTTCAGTAAGCCTGCACGCGCTGGACGTTCTCGGCCTTCAAACCCTTTTCGCTGGAGACGATGTCGAATGAAACCTCGTCGCCTTCCTTGAAGGTTTTGAACCCGTCGCCGATGATGGACTTATGATGCACAAAGATGTCCGGACCGGAACCTTGGGTGATGAAGCCTAATCCCTTGCTGTTGTCAAACCACTTGATTTTGCCGCTGGCCATATCTAGCTCCCACAATGCGAGGCCATGCTCCAAGAAAAAACGGACTCAACCTGGAAACCAGCTTGCGTCCGAAAATTAATGTTGGAAACGGCTCATGCCTCTAAAAAAATCAATAATAAACCGTCCCCGGAGTCGTCAAGAACAAGTTTCAGAAAAGCCTCCGCGTTTCCTGCTTGCACGCGGTCTTATTCCGCCACCAGCCCCGCCGCGTCGGCATTTGAACTGACCTGTCCCGGATTTTTGCAGCCGCAGATCACGGAAGAGACGATTAGATTCCGCAGGCACCACCCCATCGCCCATTGCGTCATCGGCACGCCGGACGGCACCTCGGTTTTTTGGAGGCGCTCCACCTCGGCTAGGTCGCGCTTCAATTTTTCCGCGTCAAACGTCGCGCGCACGTCGTTCGCCGCGAAGTTCGCGCCGGGTTTGTATTTGCCCGTCAACAATCCGCTCGCCAGGGGCACGCGCGCGAGGATGCCGAGGTTGTTGTTCTGCGCGTGCGGGAAATAAATCTCCTCGGCCCGGCGGTCGAGGCGGTTGTAAAAAACCTGCAACGCCTCGACGCCGAATTTGGCTGCCTCGCGCGCCTGAAGCTCGCTGCCTTTTTGCAAAATGGACAGCCCGATGTGCCGGATTTTGCCCGCGCGCTTTTGTTCCGCGAGAAATGACCAGAGTTCCTGATTCTGGAAAACCGCGTCCGAGCCGGAATGAAACTGGTAAAGGTCAATCGTCCCGACGCGCAGCGCCTTGAGCGAATCGTCCAGTTGTTTTTGGACGCCGCCGATGGAAAAATCGTCGTCGCGGCTCATGAAGCTTTTGAAGCGATGGCCGAATTTCGTCGCAACGGTCCAGCGCGAGCGGTCGCGGCGCGACAAATAATCGCCGACAAGTTTTTCCGAAAGATGCTCCGGGCCGTAACACTCGGCGGTGTCAATCAGGTTGATGCCGCAATCCGCCGCCGCGTCAAGAATCGCATCCACCTGTTCCTGCGAAAAGTTGACGCCCCATTCGCCGCCGAACTGCCAGGTGCCGAGGCCGATGACGGAGACGCGCAAATTTGTTTTTCCAAGGGTTCGATACAGCATGGCCGGAGTTTAGTGGATAAATTCAGCTTGCGCCAAGCCTGTTCGTTGTTAAAGTCCTCCCACAATTTCTCCGCCGGTTGCGGCGGTTTTTCCATTTTAACCAAAACAGAAACATCAACTCGTGAAAATTTTCAGCGGCACGGCAAACGAACCCCTGGCAAACGCCATCTGCAAATCCATCGGCGTGGAACTCGGCAAATGCACCATCAAGCCGTTTCCCGACGGCGAGACGTTCATCAAGATCGAGGAAAATGTGCGCGGCGAGGAAGTGTTCGTCGTCCAGCCCACCTCGCCGCCGACGAACCACAATCTGATGGAGCTGTTCATCATGATGGACGCCCTGCGCCGCGCGAGCGCCAAGCGCATCACGGCGGTCATGCCGTTTTACGGCTACGCCCGGCAGGATCGCAAAGACCAGCCGCGCGTTCCCATCACCGCAAAGCTCGTCGCCAACCTGCTCGTGGCGGCGGGCGCGAACCGGATACTGGCGATGGATTTGCACGCGCAGCAGATCCAGGGATTTTTTGACATCCCAGTGGATCATCTCTATGCCGCGCCGGTGATGTATGATTATTTGAAGAAGAAAAAAATGGCCGACCTCGTGGTCGTCAGCCCGGACACCGGCGGGTTGAAAATGGCGCACGCCTATTCGCAGGTGCTTGAAACGGGGCTGGCCATCGTGGCGAAACGGCGCACCAGCGCGACGCATGTCGAATCCCTGGCGGTCATCGGCGACATCAAGGGAAAAAATGTTCTGCTCGTGGACGATTTGACCGAGACGGCGGGAACGCTCACCTCGGCGGCTGCGTTGTTGAAGAAAAAAGGCGCAAAAAAAATCATCGCCTGCGTTTCCCACGCCATTTTGGGAGAAACCGGCATCGAAAGATTGCGCAAATCGGATATTGACGAGTTGATAACAACTGATACAGTCCAACGCCCTGCGATTGACGGTGTGAAGATAACAACGCTGTCGGTGGCGGGGCTTTTGGGCGAAGCCATCAAACGGATTCACAGCAATTCGTCGGTGAATTCGCTCTTTGAATTCAAAGGCGGGCGCACCAGTTAAGCGCCGGCCGGAAACAATTTGATTTAAGAAAAATGAAATCTGTCGCATTGAAAGCCTATCCGCGCGCGCAAGTGCAGCGCGCCGAAGTCACGAAACTCCGCCGCGCCGGCCGCGTGCCCGCCACCATTTACGGCCGCCAGGCCAAGCCGCAGAACCTCGAAATCAACGCGAAGGAAATCAGCGACCTCATCCACCACTCCGTCTCGGAAAATCTGCTCGTGGATTTGTCCGTTGAAAGCGACGCGCGCTCTAAGCGCCTCGCGCTCGTGAAGGAAATCCAGCATCACCCGATTGACGGCAAGGTCTTGCACGTTGATTTTCACGAAGTCGCCGAAAATGAAAAAGTCACCGTCCAGGTTCCCGTTGAAACAACCGGCGAAGCGGCCGGCGTGAAGACCGGCGGCGGCACGCTCGAACACGTTTTGTTCAAATTGAAGGTCCGCTGCCTGCCGAAAGATTTGCCGGAACAAATCGTGATTGACGTCACGGCCCTTGAAATCGGCAAGGCCGTTCATTTGGGCGAAATCAAAGCGCCCGAAGGTGTCGAAATTTTGGGCGACAAGCATCTCACCGTTGTCGCCGTCGCCGCGCCGCGCGCCGAAGAAGAGGTCGTCGCCACCGAAGCCGCCCCGGCTGCCGGCGATGTCGAGATGACCAAGGAAAAGAAGGAAGAAGGCGCGGAAGGTGCTCCTGCCGGAAAAGCCGGCGAAAAAGTCCCGGCCAAGGGCGATGCAAAAGCCGCCGCCGCCGGAGACAAAAAAGCCGAGGCGAAACCCGAAGCCAAGGCCGAGAAGAAGAAATAATTTTTGCGGCGATTGCCGCTTTCCCCGCGCATGGAAAATGTTTTTCTTATCGTGGGCTTGGGAAATCCGGGCGCGGAATACGCGAAGACGCGACACAACGCCGGATTTTTATTGGTCGAAAAGCTGGCGGCGAAGTGGAACGCCATCTGGACGAACGAACGAAAGTTCCGCGCGCGAATCGCGAAGGCCGAACGCAACGGCAGGAAAGTTTTGCTGTGCGAGCCGCAGACGTTCATGAATTTGAGCGGCGAGACGGTTGGAGCGCTGAAAGATTTTTACCAGTTGCCGTTGAAGCAGATTTTGGTGGCGGTGGACGATGCGGATTTGCAGTTGGGCGAAATCCGGCTGCGCGCAAGTGGCAGCAGCGGCGGGCATCATGGATTGGAATCCATCGAGCAGCATCTGGCGTCGCGGGAATTTGCGAGATTACGGGCCGGGATCGGGCGCAAAGACGGCGCGCGGGAAATAACAAATCACGTTCTCGGAAAATTTGATGCGGCCGAGAATGAATTGTTGGAAAAAGTTTTGGACCGGGCTTCGGAGCAGGTTGAAACCTGGCTGGAAGCCGGAATAGAAAAAGCAATGAACCAGTTTAACGGAGTCGTTGACTCCACGAACGAAAAGAAAAAATAGTGAAACGATACGAAGGTCTGTTCATCCTGAACACAGCAGGAAAAGAAGAAGGCATCAAGGACGCGCTCGACAAGGTCGAGGCGGAAATTGTCGCGGCGGGCGGCAAGGTGGAAACCGTCCAGAAAATGGAACGGAAAAATTTCGCGCGCATCGCCGACAAAAAGCACGGCTCCGGGTTTTACGCGAACGTCATTTTCGCCGGCACGCCCGCGATCATCGCGCAGTTACGCTCGAAGTTCGGGTTGAACGACGAAGTGTTCCGCGTGATTTTCACCAATTCGCCCGAACCGAAGCCCGCGAAATAAATTCAAAGGAGTTTTATGGCCAGCTTCAATAAAGTCATCCTGATGGGCAACCTCACGCGCGATCCCGAATTGCGCTACACGCCCAAGGGCACGGCCATCGCCAAGGTCGGCCTCGCGGTCAACCGCGTCTGGACGAACGAAGCCGGCGAGAAAAAGGAAGATGTCACTTTCATTGACGTGGATGTCTTTGGCCGCACGGCCGAAAACGTCGGCCAATACATGCGCAAAGGCCGTCCGATTTTGATTGAAGGCCGTCTCAAGCTGGATCAATGGGACGACAAGGCCACCGGAGCCAAGCGCAGCAAGCTCGGCGTCGTTGCGGAAACGGTTCAATTTCTCGGCAGCGCGCCCGGCGCAGGCGAAGGCGGCGCACCGGCGGCGCACCGCACACCGCGCCCGGCGGCGGCTAGCGCGCCAGCAAGCGAACCCGTTGAAGGCGACGCGCCGCCCGAAAGCGACGACGTTCCGTTCTGATTAAAAAATTTCCGAAGGCGCTTGCCTTCAACTATCAACTTTCAACCATCAACTATTTCACATGGCAAAAACTGAAGTCATCCTCACCCACAACATCGTCGGTCTCGGCGGTGAATCCGACCAGGTCCGCGTCGCCGCCGGCTACGCGCGCAACTTTTTGTTCCCGCAGGGTTTTGCGGTCCCGCTGACCAGCTCGAACAAGCGCCGCATCGAGGCGCTCAAGCAGCGCCGCGCCGAGCGCGAGGCGCACGAGTTCAACACCATGAGCGAGCTTGCCAAGGGCGTGTCGAAACTCATCTGCGTCGTCAAGGTCAAGGCCGGCGACGACGGCAAGATGTTCGGCTCCGTCACGGCGGGCATGATCGCCGATGAATTGAAGCACCAGTTCGACATCACCCTCGACAAGCGGAAAATCCACCTGGAGCACGCCATCAAGACGCTTGGCGAACGTGAAGTGGAATTGCACCTGCACGCGGAAGTCAAAAGCACTTTGAAGGTCCGCGTCGAAAGTTTGACGCCGGTGACCGCGCCCGTGGTGGAAGCGGCTCCCCCCGAAGTCCGGACCGAGAAACGCGGCAAGCGCGTTGAAAAGGCCGAGGCCGTCGAAGAGAAGGTCAGACCGGCCAAGGAGGAAAAATCCGCGAAAGCCGCCAAGTCACCCAAGGCTGAAAAGAAGGCCAAGGCCGAGTAGTTCTTTCCAAAACAGTTTCACAAAGCCACGGAAATTTTTCCGTGGCTTTTTTGCTTCACCAAGGCCGGTTCCGCCGGCGGCTGGTTTCACGGCCTGCTGCAAAAAATCTTTGCCACCGATGTCACCGTTGGCGGCAAACTGGTGGACGCCACGTGGTCGGTCTTCTTCATTCCTGCCGCCATCATGATCTTCTGGATGGCGATCAGGCTCTGGCACAATCTTCCCGCAGCCGCAAAGAAATACAACGCCGAAGCTGGGTTGAAAACAGGGCTTGACCGCGCCTGATTTTCCGCTACCTTGACTGAAATGTTGAAAATCAATTCACAAGCTGTCATTCTGGTCGTCGTTGTAGTTAGCGACGCCGTAGGCGCTTGTTGAATGGAATAAATTTAACAAGAACCCACGGCTGGCAACAGTCGTGGGTTTTTGTTTTAACCCGCGACGCCGGCCAAAACCGAAAGACACATGAGCAAGACAACTGAAATCGCAAAATCGAAACCTGCAAAATCCGCCGCCAAGCCCCGCGCCGAGGTCGGCCCGGCCATGTGGGGCCGCGACATCTTTGTCGAGGCGCTGGAACGCGAGGGCGTCCAGGTCATCTTCGCCTATCCAGGCGGCGCGAGCATGGAAATCCACCAGTCGCTGACGCATTCCAAGATCCGCACCATCCTTCCGCGCCATGAGCAGGGCGGCAGTTTCGCCGCCGAGGGCTACGCCCGCGTCACCGGCAAGGCCGGCGTGTGCATGGGCACCAGCGGACCCGGCGCGACGAACCTCGTCACCGCCATCGCAGACGCCTACATGGATTCCTGTCCCCTCATCGCCATCACCGGCCAGGTGACGCAGGCTATGATTGGCCGCGGTGCGTTTCAGGAGACGGACATCATCGGCGTCACGCTGCCCATCGTGAAGCACAGCTATCTCATCACCGACATCAACGACATTCCGCGCATCGTGAAGGAAGCTTTCTATATCGCGCAATCCGGCCGGCCTGGCCCGGTGGTGATTGATTTCCCAAAGAACATCCAGCAGTCCAAGGCGCAGCCAGTCTGGCCGACGCTGGAACAAATCAAGAAAGGTCTGCCCGGTTACACGCAACCTGACGTGAAGGCGGACGACATCGCGCTCAACGAAATCATCGGCCTCATCGAGAAGGCCGAGCGTCCCGTGCTTTATTGCGGGGGCGGCATCATCACCAGCGGCGCGGCGGCGGAACTGAAAAAGTTCGCCGTGGCCACGAACATTCCCGTGACAACCACGCTCATGGGCATCGGTGGTTTTCCAGAGACGCATCCGCTCTCGTTGCGCTGGCTCGGCATGCACGGCTCGGCTTCTGCGAACTGGGCGGTGAACGGCGAATACGAATACCGCAAATCCTTCACCGACCCGATGGTCAAGTTGAAGGACGGCGCTGATCTGCTGCTCGCCTTCGGCGTGCGCTTCGATGACCGCGTCACCGGCAAGTTCGAGGAGTTTTGCAAGAACGGCACGATTGTCCACATTGACATTGACGCCTCCGAGCTGAACAAGAACCGCAAGGCCAACCTGCCCGTGGTCGGCGACATCAAGGACGCGCTCACGCGCCTGAACAAACTCGTCGCCAAGCGCCCCATCCAAAAGAAGCACACTGCGTGGCTCGCGCAGATCGCCGAATGGCAGAAGAAGGCGCCGTTCGCCTACCGCATCACGCCGGAGATCGCGAACAGCGACCACATGATTGATCACATGGCCGGCAAGGAAAGCGAAGTCATCTTGCAGCAGATGGTCATCGAGACGCTTTATGAGCTGACCAAGGGCGAGGCTTACATCACCACCGGCGTGGGCCAGCACCAGATGTGGGCCGGCCAATGGTATAAATACAAATATCCCCGCCAGTTCACCACCAGCGGCGGCCTCGGCTCCATGGGCTACGGCTATCCCGCCGCGCTCGGCGTGAAGGTCGCGCTGCCGGACAAGCAGGTGATTGACATTGACGGCGACGGCTCGTTCCTGATGAACATCCAGGAACTCGCCACCGCGCACATCGAGAAGATTGCCGCCAAGGCCATCATCCTGAACAACCAGCATCTCGGCATGGTCGTGCAATGGGAGGACAACTTCTACGGCGGCAACCGCGGCCATACCTACCTCGGCGATCCCGACCATCGCCCGGAGATTTATCCCGACTACGTCCGCGTGTGCAATTCCTTCGGCGTGAAATGCGAGCGCGTGATGTTCAAGAAGGATTTGCGCGCCGCCATCCAGCGGATGCTCGATGCCGACGAACCGTATGTGCTCGACGTCATCACGCCTTACAGCACGCACGTCATCCCGTTCATCCCCGCCGGCAAGACCGTGGCGGACATGATCTGGAAGCCGTGAACCGCGCAGCAGCGGATGAAGTCATTTCAACCACCAAGACACAAAGGCACGAAGTTGAATTTCTTTGTGTCTTGGTGACTTGGTGGTAAGAATAGGGACTGACTTCTTTATTATCCGAGCGCCTACTGCCCGCAGGTGTTGGTGGTGACGACCATGGAGAAATAATCAATACCGCCACGGTCTCGAATCACTATGCCGATGTCATTAGTCCCTTGACGCAGGAGGCCCGGCGCAACGCTTTCAAAGGATTTGAACGCCGACCAAGTGGCATTGCCTTCGTGATTGGTCATGTCAATGTAGTTGGTCGCATTATTGAGATACAAATAGTAGTCATTATCAATCGCGATGGAGTATTGCACATTTGTCGGTGAAACATTGGTGGGGATGACCAGGACAATATTATTGGACCATGTTGCGTAGTTCGTCCAATAGGTGTTCGGCAAGGGCAAAATACCCGGGTATTGATTCGGATATTCGCTGGAAAAGGGCGTCTGCAAATTTCCCAAGTGAATTCGCGGATGATTTGTGCTCACGTCCCAAACATCCCAAATTGCATCCGCCGAAATCAAATTAAAGGGATAATGACCCGTTGCCATCAGTTCATTGGAATAAGGCGACTCATAAGTGTTCTGCGTGTAATTATCGTAGGATTGAAACGTCACCACATAATAGTTGGTCTGGCCGGCCAGAACGTTCGTGTCCGAATAACTCGTCTGGCTGACCGCATTGGTGTAAATGGCGGTGTAAGGGCCGCCGGAGTTGGTGGAGCGATACACGATGAAATCCGTGATGTTAAGCCCTTCCTGCTGCATTTGCTGGACGGCTGCGTCCAGACCCCATGTCATTTTAACAAATGTCCCGGTCTCGAACGGATCGCAGCCGGACATCAGGATCGGACCGGCCACGACATAATTTGTGACCGTGGCGGCATTGGTCGAGGTCCAAACACCGTCGCCAGCAACAAATTGAAAGGCATCCACGCCTTCAAAATTTATGTGTGGAGTATAAATCCGGCTGGCACCCGAACCGCTCAAAGTTCCATTCGTCGGGCTGCTGACGATCGTGTAGGTGTAATTGCTGGCGTCATCGGTGCAGGACTCATTGTCGGATGCGCTCAATGTAATGGTGACAGACCGGTTGGTGCCGGTGGTGATGTTTTGAGGATTCGGGTTCAATTGGGCATCGCCCACGGTAACGCTGACCGCGCCGGTGACTGAATAGCCGCATCCATCGTAGGCGATGTAATTGAAACTGTCTGCGCCGGTGAAATTGGTGTTGGGCGTGTAAGTCGGGTTCGGCAGCGTGCCGGTCAAAGAGCCGTGCGCGGGATTGGAAAGCAGGGCAAAGCTTGGATTCTCTCCGCAACCCACTCCGCAGTTCAAACTAAAACCGGTGGGCGTGCCTCGGCAGGTTTGAACCAATGTTGGATTGGCTTGAAGGCCGCTGGAAATGAGGAGCATGACGGTGGCCGGGGCGGAATCATGGTAGCCATCGCTGACTTTGAAGGTAAAACTATCCTGACCTTCATAACAATTCGTTGACGTGTAGGTGACGCTTGGCAGCGAACTGGTGTCCAAGTTCCCATGAGTCGGCCCGGTCAAGATGGTGTAAGTTAATGGAAAGCCAAGCGGGTCGCTGGCATCAGCAGCCAAATTTATTGGCCATGATGAATTCGGGCACGGATATTCTGTGTCACCGCGAGATATCGGCACCACTTCAGGATTTGCGTAGAGGATACTGGTGGCTGAAGGGTAGTCGGTATCAATCAGGTAATTGGTGTTTTGCAACAGTGTCAGGATGATGGTCTGATCCGGCTTCAATCCGTCGGCGATTGGGTTGATGTAAATGTATGTTTGATACTCGCCGACGGGAAGGGTCGCCACGCCGGGAATATTGGTGTAGTCAATTCCATTTTGCGCCGTGCCGCCGATGGTGTAATAGACGGCGATGTCGTTGGTGGGATCATGCACTCCGTCTCCGTTTTGGATGCCGATAATCCCCACTTGTCCCGGATCATTATTGGTGGGATTTGGCTCCTCTGAATCCTGCGCGTCCCAGATTTGCATCACGGGATTGGCGTGATGCGCCATGAAAAATGTCGCAGGGTTGGTCATGGGAACGGGGGTGAAAGCCGTATAGCCATCATCTGCTCCCCATAGGATTTCGCCCAAATCCCAATTCGTGTTCTCCAAGTTGGTGGTGGAGAGCAGTTGATAATCATCCTCATAAATGGTTCCGTGCAATCCCAGTCCGATATCCGGGGCTTCATTTGAAAACTCCAGCCACATGCCGTTGGTGTCGAGCATTGAGGTGAATCCATTCGGTTGGAATGATTGGTTGTCGTCATTGGTTTCCATGAGGTCAATGAGGTCGGACATACTTTGGGCTTGAGCTTGAACCGTTGTAGCCGCTTGAGCCGTGCTCATTCTTGCAAAGGATGAAGAGGATGGAGCCGAAAGTTGTCCGCCTGTATCATCCACGATATACTTGCCGGCAACGGAATAGATTGGCAAAGTGGAAAGGCTCGGCGGTAGAAAAGGATACGGCAGCTCGTTAAGAGAGCCGTCGGAATTTACTGTCATCACCCAGAAAGTTCCCTCTCGAGGCACAGACGTGGATGACACACGAGCTAGGCCAGCCTCATCCGCAGTGGCTTGCACGACGGAATCTGGCGCGGCTTGAGCAGATAAAAGTGATGTGGTTTGAGCGTAAGCAGAACCGAAAAGCAACGTTCCGGCAACCAACAGAATAAGCAGCTTGGAACGACGCTTAAAAACAACCCAGAGACTGCTTAACCCTACAAAAGCCAAAGTAGTCGGTTCTGGCACTGAAACGATGCCTTCTCGAAACCATAAGTCAGTGTTAAAAGCATCGCCTTGAACAAACAATTGACCATTAGGATAAGTGTCGCCGATTGTCATGACATCCCACGGATTATCACCAGATTGAACGACTGGCTGGAGATAGTAAGTCTGACCAGCGGTGAGGATGATAGGAGTTGAAAAATTAAAACTGGTATTGCCCGCAGAATTACCATTATTTCCAAATCCGTCCGGCATATAAACCGGAGTCGTCGAACCGAGCAATGTCGCTAAATTGACATTCGGCGAGCCTGTCCAAAGATTGACATAAACCGTCGCCCCATTGTTGCCATTGTTGGGTATGTCCTGAAATTCGAGTTGAACAAAACCAATCGCTGAAAGCGATGGAATAAAAGATTGAGTTAACGGCGCAGGCTGAATATCAAGACCGTCAACACTACTGTTTCCCCTTGGGATAATTGGACTTGCTGACGACTGTTGGTCGTAAGAGAACCCCTGCGCGTGAGTTTGGAGTGAAACGGCAACAAATAACGCCGCCATTAAGTTTCTGATGTTTGTTTTCATAATTTCAGGTTTCTTTCTTGCGAACCCTGTCACGGAACTGAAAGGCGCGACCCAACGCGCCCTGTCCTAGGCACCGCTAAGCGCCTTTCCCAGAAGCACGCCAAGCCGCGCCAGGTGGCGGCTTGGTTCTGGGAAGGCTTGGAAATTAGCGGTTTCAGGACAGCCCCGTAGCCAAAAGCTACGCAAATATATTTGTTCTAGTTTTATTCCATTCGTTTGAAACTTCTCATCTGACGGTTTTGTTTTACGTCTTTGGCCGGAACTTTCCAAGCATTATTTTCCCGACACTGTGATTTCAATGCTTGCCGTCTTCAAAGACTGACCGGCCGCAAAGACTCACGTCGCCATGTGGCTGACCACGTCGCTCCAGTCGCTCTGGCCGGTGCTGCCGCCGATGAACTGGATGCGGAAATCATACATCTTGCCCGGCGTGAGGGTTGGCACCGGGATGTTGCGCATCTGCGTGCAGACCGGGCCGTTCAGCCATGTCGTCGTGCCCGTCTCGCGATATTGCGTCAGGACGGACATTTTTCCGGCTGGAAAACGGGTTTCAGCCTTCGTGAACCAGCTTTTTGGCCTCCTGACCAACCTTTTTCACCCGGTGAGCAGATCTTCTCCCTCACCGACAAACCCTTCTCACCCGACGGAAAGGGTTTCTCCATGGCTGGCCAAGGTTTCGGGCAAGGTGGGAAGAGTTTCTCCAGTGGGGAGGCAGGTTTCGGGCCTTGCGACCGGCCTTTTGGGACTGCTGACCCTCCTTTTTGACCGTTTGACAGACCTTTGTCGGTCTCTGACCAAGGTTTCCCGGTGTCCGACAAAGGTTTGTCAGGCGTTGACAAAGGTTTGTCACATGCCAGAAAGGTTTGTCGCTCACCGACAAAGGTTTCCCGATGACTGACAAAGGTTTGTCAGAGACCGACAAAGGTTTGTCGATGGCCCGAAAGGTTTGTCAGACGTCGACAAAGGTTTGTCGAGGAGGGAAAAAGGTTTGTCAGAGCCTGACAAAGGTCTCCCGACGAGGGAGAAAGGTCTCCCAAACGGGCAGAAACGTCAAAAACCAAGCAAAAAGACGTTCTCACCGCCGGAAAAAGGTTGAAAAGGATGCCATAAAGCCTTCCGACCAGCCGTGAAAACAGTCCCGGTCATGCCGGGAGGTTTATGTGCCTCCTTAGCGCCGTCCGTCAGACCATATGTGCGCCGATTCACGGCTGCCCATCGCCCGGCGCGTGTCGAAAATGGCGCGGAACAAAAACCTGAGGTGTTCCCGCGCCGTGTAAAGCTTCATCTTGC
>Ga0181529_10001013_pt1 | contig 38640 bp, 32 predicted proteins | sample PEATcosm2014_Bin_36_FD_119763 | JGI IMG/M metagenome (GOLD analysis project Ga0181529, IMG submission 119763) | Peatland microbial communities from MTU Mesocosm Facility, Houghton, MI, USA - PEATcosm2014_Bin10_30_metaG | ecosystem: Environmental > Terrestrial > Soil > Wetlands > Peat | place... | reverse complement strand
TTCGAGGTTCTGCAGCTTCACATTCCCACGCTGAATCGGCAGGCTATCCTTGATCTTTTTGTACTGCTCGGCCGTGATCTCCATTAACTCCAATTATAACAAAATAGTGTGAACACGCCCTAGATTCAAAGAGCCATGCGAGCACTTGCGAGTGGACCCGCTCTGCATCTGCTAGGCCGATTGCTTCAAAGAAGTTCCGTTCCATCTCGGGCATCGTTCTCCGGTCTTCGCGGGTGAGTGAGCATCTCTCGAGGCTGCAAATCAGTCACGAATTCTAATTGCTCCAAGTCTCTATTCTGAAATCTGGGAATGCATACAACTTATCCAGCCCTTTATCCCTTGCGCCCGCGGACGGCCTCCTTGGCTTCGGCGGGACCGGCGGCCGGCACCTCGGGCACGTCGGCCTTGACGTATGCGCCGATGTTCAGCTTCTTGCGCAGTTCGGCGTCCATCTTGTTGAAGATGTCCTTGTTTTCCTTGAGGAAGGTGCGGGTGTTTTCGCGGCCCTGGCCGATGCGTTCGCCCGCGTAGCTGTACCAGGCGCCGGACTTCTCCACGATGTTGTTGGCCACGGCCAGATCCAGCACGTCGCCCTCGCGGCTGATGCCCTCGCCGTAGAGGATATCGAACTCGGCCTCGCGGAAGGGCGCGGCGACCTTGTTCTTGACGATCTTCACCTTGGTCCGGTTGCCCGTGACCGCGTCGCCCTCCTTGATGGCGGCGATGCGGCGGATATCCACGCGCACCGAGGAGTAGAACTTCAGCGCCCGGCCGCCGGTGGTGGTCTCGGGATTGCCGAACATGACGCCGATCTTTTCGCGGATTTGGTTGATGAAGATCAGCGCGGTGCGCGATTTCGAGACTGTGCCGGTGAGCTTGCGCAGGGCCTGGGACATGAGCCGCGCCTGCAAGCCGACGTGGGAGTCGCCCATTTCGCCGTCCAGCTCGGCCTGGGGCACCAGCGCCGCGACCGAATCCACCACCAGCACATCGACGGCTCCGGAGCGCACCAGCGCCTCGGTGATTTCGAGGGCCTGTTCACCGCTATCGGGCTGCGAAACCAGCAGGTTGTCGATATCCACGCCCAGTTTGCGCGCATAGGCGGGGTCGAGGGCGTGCTCGGCATCGACAAATGCGGCCAGGCCGCCCAGCTTCTGGGCCTCGGCGATGATCTGCAAGGTGATGGTGGTCTTGCCCGAGGACTCCGGGCCGTAGACCTCAGTGACGCGGCCGCGCGGGATTCCGCCCACGCCCAGGGCCGCGTCAAAGCTGATGGAGCCGGTGGAGATCACCGCAATCGGCACCAGCGCCTCTTTGGACCCGAGCCGCACGATCGACCCCTTGCCAAACTGTTTTTCGATCTGCGCAAGGGCAAGTTCTACGGCTTTGGAACGGTCGTCGGCGATAGCCATTGGGAGGTCTCCTGAGAATGCTCGCCCGGCGCATCTGCTGATTTCTCTTGAGGAAACGCGGGGCGGCTTGAATTGGATTTCGATGGGATTGTAGCAGGGCTGGAGAGACAAAGACAGAAAAAAATGGCGAAGAGATGGAGAATACCGCGGGATGCGCCGCCGACAGCCAGAGTTCGGAGTCAAGAGGCCAAGGAGCTACGGCCAGGCACGGCCAATCCATCCCGCTTCAGAGGACATGGATCAGACGGCTCACGATCGTGCAGGCCCCTGGGCTGTGGAGGCGCCCAGAGGCAGACGGGAGTTGCAACGATGCAAGGGAATCTGCTTTTGCGAGGACGGAGCCAAGGTGCATAATCCTCTGTAGATTAGGGGGTCGGATAAGCCGATGAGCGAGGATTTTGGCAAGCAACGGAAGACCTTTTGGACGCACAAAGTTGTGGAGCGCGGGTTGTTTCTTCTCTGCGCCGGGTTGCTGTTGTCGATCGCAGCGATCACCCTGATCGCAGCCCGGCCCTGGGTCTTCGGCACCACCGATTCCCATCCATCGGATTCTGTCCCAAAGGCTGCCAAGCCGGAGTCCGCCAGCCAACCACCGAAGCAGCCAGGTTCCTCCGCGGCGCGCGACGCAATCGAAACCCGGTTCGACGACGCAAAAAAGGATCTTGAGGAGCGCATCGACGCCGACCGGAAAAACGCCAACGAACGGATCGACGAGAAGACGGATGGTGCAAAGGAACTGCTCGACAAGCTGATCACGCTGGTCGGCGTCTATTCGGTGATCCTGGGAATCACCGCGTTTTTCACGGTGAAGTATGCCCGCGAAGAAGCCAAGGGAGAGATTGAGAACTTCCGCAAGAAGATTGAGGAGATCGAGGGGGGAATCGAGAAGAAGATCGAGAAGATCGAGGAGGAGATCGAGCGGGATTTTCCCGCGGTGAGCCGGTTGGATGAACGCGTGCAGCGGCTGATGCGCGAAATGGAACTGCGCATGCCTTCCGAGGCCGATTGGAATGACGACGATTCCTTCCGGGCGCTCAACGAGGAGGAACGCCAGGAGATCCTGAATAACGAAGCCACCATAGCGGCGCTTTCAGTGTTTGCGCTGGACCGGTCTCCCTCCGTGCGTGCCCGGCTCGTCTCCATCTACGGCGCCTTCGCCCGCTTCTACGTGAGCCGTCACAACACTTCCCCGGATTTGAGCGAGCCGGACTACGTTCGCGCGCTCTCCTATGCTTCCAAGTCGATTGAGCTGAGCCCCGACAGCATGGGCGGATTTCGCCTGCGTGGGGCGATCTATCTCTCGCGCTACGAGCGGCTTTCCAAAATCGCTCCGCCCGTCGATGACACCCGGCTGAAGCACCTGCTGCAGTCGGCGGAATCGGATTTCGCCGAAGCCATCAGCAAGGGGACGGGCGACCAGGTGGACGCGGGAGCCTACTACAATCAGGCGCTGGCGCGTTTCTACGGGGGAGATATCGCCGGTGCGGTAGCCGTATCCCGGCGGCTGGTGGGTCTGCGGAGCAAGATCTCAAGCTTGCACCGGGAAAAGTACCTCCCCGACATCTATCTGAACCTCGGGTGCTTCCTTGCCATGCTGGCTGGCCGCGCCGCTGGCCAAAATCAGACGGAGGCCGCAGAGCAGTTCAGTACCGAGGCGGTCCAGGCGCTCACCAGCGGCATAGACGACTTCAAAAGCACTGTCACACTGGACGGAGGATTTGCACAACTGCAGAAGGGAATAAGGAAGGAACTGCTTACAGGAGGAGACCTGAGCCAGTTGGGGTCGGCGCACAAAGAGAAACTGGAGACCCTGATCAAGAGCGAGGCGGTATAGGGGAACCATCCTCTTCTTCCGATGAAGACTCAGGGCAGGCTAGATGATCGGTTTGGTGATAGAAGGCATTTTCTCGACCTCTGCAGCTTTGATGATACTATCGGCGAAAAGATTCCGCAATGAAGGTCCGAGCCGCGCCCGGCTCAAACAGTGTAGGCGCCAATGCGGGTTTCGCGGCTGGTCAGCTCGTCGCAGGCGCGATCGATGGTCTCGTAGTCGGCGTCGTGGTCTTTGCGGAAAGCGCGGAAGGCCTCTTCGCTGGCCCAGCGGTCGATGGTGAGGTAGTTGCCGGCGATGTAGGCGTCGCGCAACAGCTCTGTTCCCAGATAGTTGGGTGAGGTGCGGAAGAGCTGGGCCCATGTGCCCTCGGACGAATAGGCGGCCTCAAAGGCGGCGACTTTCTCTTCGGCAATCTCGAACTGCCAGACGACAACGAACATGCTTGGCCCCAATCCTGTCTTTATGGTAGCGCAGCGGGGACTGGCGCGGCGAAGGCGGGCTGCAACTCAGCCCCGCATCCCTCGCTTCTAAGCTCTTTAGATCGTTGGCACGGCCGTCTATCCATGGACGATGAAGCAGAAAAAGTTGAATAATGGGCGCTGAGATGGCTGAGACTCAACGACGCGCATCATCCAAAGCTGTGAATTCTTCCCCCTCCCGGGTTTACCGGCCGGTTTTTTCGGCGTTTGGCCTTTTCGTGGCCGCCGGATGCGCATCTCTGCTGGGAGCCGCTCTGCTGGCCGGGCTGGGCATGGCGGTGGTCCATGCGGGTCACACAACCGATCAAATCTCCATCGACTATCCGCTCAACGGGTCGGTCTTTCCGCCGGATATGGTGGCGCCCACCTTTCTTTGGCGCGACCCGGCGGCGAATGCGGAGTCCTGGCAGATCGACGTTTCGTTCGCGAATGGTTCGGCGGCCCTTCACTTGGCGTCGAAAGGCGAACGGATGCAGGTGGGCGCGATCGATCCGCGCTGCATCTCCAACACCAACAAACTGCCTGAGCTGACGCCGGAGCAGGCCGCCGCGCACACCTGGAAGCCCGATGCGGCCACCTGGGCGGCGATCAAGAAGCAGGCCGGAGCGGGCGCGGTCACCATCGCCATCCGCGGCTTTTCGGCCGCCAGCAAGAGTGCGCCGGTTTCGCTCGGAACCATGCGGATGCACGTCTCCGCCGATCCGGTGGGGGCGCCGATCTTCTATCGCGACGTGCCGCTGATGCCGTCGGACGCGGAGAAGGGCGTGATCAAGCCGCTGGCCCCGGCCGCGATTCCCCTGATCGAGTGGCGGATGCGCAGCGTGGCCGACAACGGCAGCCATATTGTGATGACCGACCTGCACTCCTGCGCCAACTGCCACTCCTTTTCAGCCAACGGCAAGACGCTGGGCCTGGACATGGATGGGCCGGGCAACGACAAGGGGCTGTACGCGATGGTGCCGGTGGCGAAGCAGATGACGATTCGCAACGAGGACATGCTTTCGTGGTCCTCGTTTCCCACCGAGTCGGGCAGCCCGGTTCGCGTGGGCTTCATGTCGCAGGTGTCGCCCGACGGGCGCCACGTGGTGACAACGATCCGGCCGCCGGGGACCAAAAGCTCGCAGTTCTACTACGTGGCCAACTTCAAGGATTACCGGTTTTTGCAGGTTTTCTATCCCACGCGGGGCATCCTGGCCTGGTACGACCGGGATGCAAAGAAGCTGCGTCCGCTGCCTGGCGCCGACGATCCGCGCTATGTGCAGTCGAACGCCGTCTGGAGCCCGGACGGCAAGTACCTGGTGTTTTCGCGCGCGGAGGCCAAGGACTCCTCTCCCGCGGACGGCAAGATGGCCGAATACGCCAACGACCCCAAGGAAGTCCAGATTCACTACGACCTTTACCGCATTCCCTTCAACGACGGCAGAGGGGGCAAGCCGGAGCCCATCCTGGGCGCTTCAAACAACGGGATGAGCAACAGCTTCCCGAAGATTTCGCCCGACGGCAAGTGGCTCGTGTTTGTGCAGGCGAAGAACGGCCAACTGATGCGGCCCGACGGCAAGCTGTACATTGTTCCGGCCGCGGGCGGGCAGGCGCGGCGGATGAACTGCAACACGCCGCTGATGAACTCCTGGCACAGTTTTTCGCCCAACGGCCGCTGGCTGGTTTTCTCGTCGAAGAGCCGGTCGCCCTACACGCAGATGTTTTTGACCCACATCGACGAGAGCGGCAACGATACGCCGGCGATTCTCATCGAGAACTCGACGGCCGCCAACCGCGCGGTGAATATTCCCGAGTTCGTGAACATGGGGCCGAACGAGATCGAGCATATCGACACGCCGGCGGTGGACTTCTACAGGCAGTTCGACGTGGCCGGCGAACTGGCGAAGAAGGGCGAGTACGCAGCGGCGATTCCGGAGTGGGTCAAGGCGATCGCGATGAGCCCGGGCGACGCGCGCGTGCACGACAGCTATGGGCTGACGCTGGCGATGGCCGGCCGAACCGAGGACGCGATCGCCGAATACCGCAAGGCGATCGCCGCCAAAGCCGAGTATCCCGAGGCCCGCAACAACCTGGGCATCGCGCTGGCGCGGCTGGGGCAATGGAACGCAGCCATCGAGCAGTACCGGCTGGCGATCGAGGAGAATCCCGGCTATGCCCTGGCCTACAACAACCTGGGGCGGGCGCTGGCCGCGCAAGGCCGGCTGGACGAGGCGGTCGAGCAGTACAACAACGCGCTTGGTGTTAATCCGAATTTCGCGGCGGCGCATCACGATCTGGGCATGGCGCTCGTGAAGAAAGGCCAGGCGGCGGAGGGACTGGCGCATCTGCGGGAGGCGCTCAAGAAAGAGCCGGACAATGTGCAACTGCTGAACGACACGGCGTGGTTCCTGGCTACCAGTTCCGACGCCGCGCTGCGCAATGCAAGCGAAGCCGTTGGATTGGCCGAGCACGCCGCGCAGCTCACCGCGGAGCACGATCCGGGAGCGCTGGGCACGCTGGCCGCGGCCTATGCCGCATCCGGCGACTTCGCCAGGGCGCAGGATGTGGAGCAGCGTGCCACCGATCTTGCCGGCCAGCAGGGAAAGACGCAGTTGGCCGCGGAACTCGGCGCCCGCGTAGCGCTCTTCCAGGCAAAGACCGCGATCCGGGAGCCGTGAGGCCGGCGGCCCTCACCGCTGGCTCCGTGCTTCTCAATCTGTGAACTTCTGCCGGACGCTCCTCGGCGATAGTTATCGCTGCAGAATGTCGATCGGCTGGGTGAAGTCGGTTACGCGGATGTGCTTTGCCAGCGATGGGTGCTGGCGCTGGAGGGCCAAAAACATCTCCCAGGCGACGCGGCGATAACTGAAGTGGCCGGCCGGGCCGCTGCGTAGCTCCGAGATGTACTGCGCTTCGGCAAAGTCCATCTTGAAGAGGCTGCGGATGCGCGTGGCCAGCGGCAGCAGGTAAAGAGCGGATTGCGCGGCCTCGGGAGCATGGCTGGCGGCGATTTGCGCGCTCGCGGCGTGAGCTTTCTCGACGGCCGATTGGTACTCGGCCAGAACGCCGGCTTCGGTGAGGATATCGGCGCCACCGGCCAGGTCGCCGGAGGCCGGAGTCTCGTAGCCGTGGAGCGCGGTGAAGGGCTGGATAATCTGCACGCAGCGGCGATGGCGGTGCATGTCGCGAAAGCCGCCGATGTCCATAAGAATGTCGAAGCGCAGAGCGGCTCCGGCGTGGAAGGCGCGCAGGGCTTCGTCGTGCTTGCCGCGGTGGCGCAGGCCAAGTTCGATGATTTCATTGATGCGAGCTGCGGGCAACGTGGCGACGAGATCGCGAATCTGGCGATAGGGGTGGTGGCTGGCTGAGTAGAGGAGCGTGGCGGCCAGCTCAACTTCGAGGGATTCGGTGCGCTCGACTAGGTCCACGACCGGCGAGGCGGCGATGGGTAGGCCAGCCAGAATTTCGGCAGCGGCCTGAGTGAGCTCTGCCTGGGCCCGGATCAGGTAGTCGTTGGGCTGGGCGTACTTGACCAGCGTGGGCGCGGTAAAGACCTCGCGGGTGAGCAGTTGAGCAGCTTCGGCGGCTAGTTCAGAATTGAACGTGGGCGATGAATTGCCGGGAGCGGCGAGTTTTTCTACGAAAATGGCGCCGGCCTGGCCGTACACGTTCCAGGCCGGTCCGGTGGCGGCTTCGCGCAGCTTCAGGCCCAGGTCGCGGACCTCGGCGACGGGATTGGAGAGCAGACGCGAGACCTGGGTCTCGAGAGTGCGGGCGTTCACGATCTGACCCAGCGAGGTATTGGTGGCCAGAGGGAGCAGGTAGCGAGCCACGTCGAAGGCGCGAGCTTTGAGGGTGCGCTCGTAGGTCTCCGGCTTCATCGTCTCGGGGCAGGGCACGCGCCGGCGAAGGGCTTCGAGAACTGCCGCGGTGGTCCGCTGGTAGGCGGCGAAGAGATTCTCCACAGTGCCGGCGTAGAGCTTTCCCTCTTCAACGGCAGGGCCGAAATCGGGAAAGAACCAGCCGGATTTGAGAAAGTTCTGGTAGCGTGTGGATCGCTCCTGACCATCCCACCTCTGCTCGTCGACCAGCACGACGGCAGCCAGCAGGCTCAGACGCTCGATGGACATGGCGATGTGGGCCAGGTCGGCGATGGAGCGATGCCCATATTGGAAATAGAATGTATTCAGGAATTGCTCGGCGCGCTGGGTGCTGATTTCGCGAAGCGACTCGCGCATGGAGAGCGCAGAGCGCGAATACTTGGCCATGGCGTAGGCCAGGACCTCGGGATCGGCGCCGTGAATGGCGAAAACTTCGGTTTGGTTTCGGGCGCAGGGGGGAACAAAAGTTTCACTGGACATTGGTGTAGGCTCGCGAACAGAATACGTCATTGGGGTGCGGGCGCAGGTTTTCGGGATTCGGTAACCTTTCGTGCACTGTGGAAGCGGAGGCGCGGAAGCAACCGGGCCAAGCGGGAGAAGGCCATGCTGGAGTATTTGGTTCGCACATCGCACAGGCCGCGGCCTTTGCCGTCGGGCCGCTGGGCAATGACCCAGCGCTGGAACGATTTGCTGTTCGCGCACTGGCCGGTTCCGGTGGGGCAAATGGCGGCGCTCTTGCCCGACGGGTTGCAGGTGGACACGTTTCAGGGCTCCGCGTGGCTGGGAATCGTGCCCTTCTGGCTGGACCGGATCAAGATCCGCGGCGTGCCTCCGGTTCCGGGAGCGCGCAGCTTTCCCGACCTGAATTTGCGCACCTACGTCCGCGACCAATTCACGGGAACGCCGGGCATCTATTGCTTCTCGCTGGATGCCAGCAATCTGCTGGCGGTAGCCGTGGCGCGCATCTTCTATCACCTGCCCTACCACTGGGCCGAGATGCGGATCGAGCAGAGGTCGGAGCGCGAGTTCTCGTTCTACAGCCGGAGACGATTTTCGGCTCAGCCGGTGCTCTTCCAGGCGCGCTACCGGGGCTTGGGACCAACCCGGAAGCTGGCTGAAAACCGTAGCGGGACACTGGAGTATTTCCTTACCGAGCGCTATTGCCTGTTTACCAGCAACCGGGCGGGACAGCCGATCAGGGCCAACATCCATCATGTTTCCTGGCCGCTGGAAGAGGCGGAGGCGGAGATCGAGCAGAACGACCTGCCTTCCGCGATCGGAATCCGGCTGCCGGACCAGGAACCTGTGCTGCACTACTCGCGAAGGCTGGCGGTTTACATCTGGCCGGCGGAGCTGGTGCGGCCGGCGCTGGCGACCGGACCGGTGACGGTGGCTGTGACGCCTTTGGGATGAAAGGCGGATTCCAGCCTCCAGCTATTCCGCTCCCGTTTCCTGAGACTCCGCGGGAGCTGTAAGAGCTTGAGTTTTTTCCACTTATAATGAGGGACGGAAAGACGCCGCGGCGGATTCGCGCGGGGTTGAAAAGGGAGATATGGGGAATTTGCACGGAAGAATTGCGCTGGTGACGGGCGCTTCGCAGGGAATCGGACGGGCGTGCGCGCTGGAACTGGCGCGAGCCGGTGCCACGGTGGTGCTGGCGGCGCGGAATGAGGTCAAGCTCGCTGAGGCAGTGGTGGAGATTGAAGCCGCCGGCGGCCAGGCGGCGGCGATTCCGCTCGATGTGGCGAGCGAGGAGTCGATCAAGGCCGGGGCCAAAGCGGCCATCGAGCGCTTCGGCAAGGTGGAAATCCTGGTGAACAACGCCGGCATCACCCGCGACGCGCTGATGATGGCCATGAAGCGGGCAGACTGGGACGATGTGCTGGCGACCAACCTGACCGGGGCGTTTCTGCTGACCCAGGCGCTGCTGCGGCCCATGCTGAAGAACCGCTGGGGGCGTATCGTCAATATTTCCAGCGTGGTAGGGCGCACGGGCCAGGCCGGCCAGGTGAATTATGCGGCCAGCAAGGCCGGGCTGATCGGGCTCACCCGGTCGATGGCCCGCGAGGTGGCTTCGCGGGGCATCACGGTGAACGCGGTGGCGCCAGGGTATATCGAGACGCCCATGACGGCCGTGCTCGACGAGAAGCTGCGGACCGCCATGATGACGCAAATTCCGCTGGGCCGGCCCGGAACGGACGGGGATATTGCGCAGGCGGTGGCGTTTTTGGCCTCGGACGCGGCATCGTATATCACGGGACATGTGTTGGATGTGAACGGCGGGATGTTCATGGGCGGGTGAGTCCCATTTTGGGAATGGGGACCAAGTTCACAAATAAGTGGGAATCATGCAAACCCTGGGGCACGACCGTCCGATAAGAGGAATACGATGGTCCGCATTGCGCCACTCGAAATGCCGTTGAGGAGTGCCGAGGGTTCCCTGCCGGAGGTCGCGGGCGGAGTGCGCTATGTGGCCCGCCAGCCGATTATGGACCTCCACGCCCGGGTGCATGGATACGAACTGCTCTTCCGCAACGGGACGGACCCGTTCTTCAGCGGAGATGGCAACCTGGCCACCCGCACCATGCTCGACAACACGGTTCTGTTCGGGCTGGAGAAGTTGACCGGCGGATTGCCGGGCTTTGTGAACTGCACCAACGAATCGCTGATTGAGCGCATGGTGGACGTTCTGCCGGCCAGCATGACGGTGCTGGAGATACTGGAAACGCTGGAGCCCACGCCCAGCCTGATCGAGGCCTGCCGCAAGCTGAAGGCATCCGGTTTCCGGCTGGCGCTGGACGACTTCATCTGGAAGCCGCAGTTCGAGCCCCTGGTGCGCCTGGCCGACTACATCAAAGTGGATTTCACGCAGGCCGACGCGGCGATGCGCCAGGAGCTTCGCAGGCAGTTGCGCGGAGTCACCGTGGCGCTGGTGGCGGAGAAGGTGGAGACGCAGGAGGACTACAAGCAGGCCCGCGAGGAGGGCTTCGCATTCTTTCAGGGATACTATTTCTGCCGCCCGGTCCTGCTCAAGAACCGCAAGGTTCCCTCCAACAAGCTCTCCCACATCGGAATTCTGGAGCTGCTGAAGGGCGACGCGATCGATTTTCGCAAGCTGAGCCGGCTGTTGAAGCGCGATACCTCGCTGACCTACCGGCTGCTGCGCCTGGTCAACTCGCCGATGTATGCGGTGCGCCAGGAGGTCAGGTCCATCGAGTCGGCGCTGTTCGTGGTGGGCGAGGATACCTTCCGCCGCATCGCCCTGCTGGCGATCACCAGCGAATTGAATGCCGATCAGCCTGTGGAAATCCTTCGCATGGCTTTTGTGCGCGGGCGATTCTGCGAACTGGCCGCCGGGATTCGCGCGCTTGACCCCACCGAGCAATACCTGCTGGGCATGCTCAGCCTGCTGCCCGCCATGTTGCGTATGCCCATGGAGACGCTTACCCCCTCGCTGCCGCTGCGCGATGAGATTCGCCAGGCGCTGGAAGGCGAATTCAACGCCGAGCGCATTCTGCTGCAATGGCTGGAACGCCACGAGAACGGGGATTGGGAAGCCTGCGACGGGATCGTTGACGCCTATGGGCTGGACCAGGAAAGGTTGCTCATGTGCTTTGCCGAGGCCGTAGCCTGGGCCGAGGATGCGCTCCGGTCCGTGGCTTGATCGTCCGCCGGCTCTGAAGAAACAACCCCGTCAAATTCCCAATCGCGATTTCAAACTGCGCACGCGGTCGCGCGCCACAGGAATCTGCGTGTGCGGGGCATCCTTGAGCGAGAGAACCACCTTCCCTGCGAACCAGGAGTTCACCTCCTGGATCCAGTCCACATTGACCAGGGCAGAGCGGTGAATGCGCAGGAACCGGGCGGGATCGAGCCGCCGCTCCAACTCGGCAATCGTCTGATCGACGCAGTGGCGATGGCCGTCGACGACCGCATAGGTGAGCTTGTCCTGGGCTACAAAATGCGTCACGGCATCCAGGTCGAGAAACGAGATGCGCTCGCCAACCCGCGAGGCGATGCGGCGCGGATAATCGGACTGCGGGCCGCGCAGCGAGGCGGCCAGTTGCTGGAGCAGCGCGGGCAGATCGGGAACGCGCTGCCACTCCGGCTTGGCGATGGGGCGCAGGCGGTCCAGCTTCTTGAGGGCGCGGGCCAACTGCCCGGTCTCGATGGGCTTGACCAGGTAGTCGATCGAGTTGACCTCGAAGGCTTTGAGCGCATATTCGTCGTAGGCGGTGGTAAAGATGACGAAGGGCTGCTCCGCCAGGCGCGCGAGCAGCTCAAAGCCGTTCATGCCCGGCATTTGAATATCCAGGAAGAGCACATCGGCCGGCTCGCGGTTGAGGGCGTCGAGGGCTTGCGCGGGGTCGGTGGCGCTGCCCACGATGGAAAGGCCGTCGAAGCTGGCCAGCAGCCGCGTGAGGCGCTCGATCGCGAGCGGTTCGTCATCCACGAGATAGGCGCGAAGCGGAACGGCATCCATCGGAGTCATCCTTATGCGGGAAAAGACAGGCGGACGGCTGTCTTTTCGCCTGCGCGCGCGACTTCAAGCTGACCGGCGCTGCCATAGAGCAGTTCGAGGCGCGCCACGAGATTGCCCAAGCCATGTTCGGGCGTGATGGCGTCGAGCCGGAAGCCGGGCCCATCGTCGAGCACTTCCAGCCGGATGCGGCCGGCCTCGCGCGCGCCTGCGATTTGAATTGCGGCTCCCTGCGCGCGCTGAGCAACCACATGCTTGACCACATTCTCGACCAGGGACTGGAGCGCCAGCGGGGGCACCTTCACGTCGTCGAGCGCTTCAGGGACCGCGATTTCATAGCGGAGGCGCGCGCCGAAGCGGGTTTTCTCGATCTCGAGATAGTCGCGCACGATCTTGAGTTCCTGGCCGAGCGGCACCAGGCCGCTGCGATGGGCATTGAGCGAAAAGCGGAGCAGCGAGGCGAGCTTGCCCACCGTGTCTTCGGCGCGCATCGGGTCGGAGGGAATGAGCGCGGCGATGGAGTTGAGGGTGTTGAAGAGAAAGTGGGGATGGATGCGGGACTCGAGCGAAGAGAGCCGGGCCTCGGCCAGCAGCTTGTAGGCGCGCTCCCGTTCGACCTCCTGGGTGCGCAATTCGAGCGTTGCGGCCTGGAACTTGTAGCGCAGCGTCTCATACGAGGTGATGGTGAGTCCGACCACGAGGGTGATCACAATGCCGATGGGAAAGTTCGACCGGAAGACCGGCCAATATGCGCTGCGCGGAACAATGCCTATGGCTTGCATGAACAGGCCGGTAGCGAGGGTTCCAAAGGAGCCGGTTCCGAGCAGGGCAAGCGCATGGAAGAGATAGATGAGGCGCGGGAATCGTTCGGTATAGTGTTGCCCCATCCAATTCAGCAGAAACATCGAGGGCAGCGCGATGGAAACGGAGTAAGCGAAGGCAATGGCCAGTTCCGTGCCCATCTGCGACAGCCGGATGCGGCCCGTGGAAAGAAAGAGCGCGAGGCACAGGAGAGCAACGCCGGCCGCAATCAACAGCGCCCGCAGAATATGGGTGGTGTAACGGCCGGATGGGCCGCCGCTTGCAGAAAGTTTGGTCATCGCAGGATCGGTTCCGCAAATCATAGCTGAAAACGAACCCCCACTGAAGTCGCCGCGGCGTAAGGAGTCTGGCCATACTCCGATCTCCTGTTTCCGGCTGGAACTTCCAGATGCATATAAGAAGAGAAGCGGCTGCCGAATCTGCGGTTGGCGTCGAAGATGGCGGTATAACTGCGGTCGTTGAGGTTGGCGACCGCGTAGGTGCCCAGGTCCCACTCTTTCCAGCCGGGCCGCTCGCGCAGACGGTTCTTTCCCGCGTCGATGAAGAGATAGTTTTGCCGCCCGGCCAGAGGCGATACGCCCATGTCCCGATAGTAAGCGATGTTCGGCGGCGCATAGAACTCGCCGATGAAGGTGATGCCGGATTTGGTGGTGTACTTGCCGCCCAGGAGGACGGCCTCGTGCTCCCGCCAGGCCGCCTCGCCGTGCAGTTCCCATGCCTGGCCGAAGACGCGCGTAAAGGCCAGCGCGCCAAATGCGTCTCCGCCGCGGTCGTCGCCGGCGATCAGCGCGGTGTCGAATCCATGCACCAGAACGTTATACCGGAAGGCGGTGGTGTCATGCAGGTTGGCCGCGGCGGGGGCCAGCGCGGCGGAGGACCAGGCGAGCGTGAGCGCATGAGGGCCATGCACCCAGTCGGCCTTCACCATGTCGCGGCCTTCGTTCAGATTCAGCCGGTCGGTGGGATTGGTGGGAATGCGCGGCGGGTCAAGAACGCCGGCGGCCGTGAAGGCATAGCCCGTGCCCCAGCGCACCATGCGGCGGCCCAGCATGAAATCGAAATCGCCGGCGGAGAGACCGGCATAGGCCTCTTTCACGCGCAACTGAGTGCGCGCGCCGGTGAAGGGCTCGAGCGCGGCGTTCAGCGCTTGCGACGCGGCGGTGTCGCCGGCGGGCACATCGAACTCCGCGGCCGAGAGGCCGTGAAAACTTTCGGCGAGGCCCACCACGCTGGATGCGATGCTCCACCGGGAGCGGTAGCGCAGGGCGAAGGTGGGCTCAAGCAGCAGTTGATTCTGCAACAGGGTGACCGTTGGATCGTTGAGCAACTGGCTGGCCTGCTCCGGCAGCGGCGCCTTGAGGCTGCTATCGAAGGTTGCATCGTCGATGGCGGTGAAGGTATAGCGGAAGTCGTAGCGGCTCTCTTGAGCGGGAGCATCCTGAGCCGGCGCGTCCTGGAGCGCGGCAGCCTGGGCCACCGATTGCCAGGATGCCGCGGCGAGGATTGCCGAAATGAGGAGCCGGTGCTTCATCGAGTTCCATTCCCCTTGTTGAATGTGTTGAAAGGCACTGTTGAAATCCGGCCCCCGGCCTTTATTGCCAATACACCATCTTGATGTCGATGGCAGCTTCGGGCTTATCCACGGTGAATTTCGCGTCGTCGGGCGTCGGCGGACCCTGGGTGGTGTCGGGATTGTTCGAGATGCCGTAGCCGCTCAGCGGAACCCCCTGGGGATCGAACTCCATCTTGCCCGTCAGGTTTTCGTCGTGGAGCACGGCTGCCGCGTAGACCCCTTGGGGAAGCTTCTCGAAGACAATCTTGGCGGTGAGGGTTTGAGGATCGATGTCAACCTGCTTCATTGCAACGGCGTTTGAGATGTCGGATGGAAAGCCCTTTCCATCCCGGAAGAGCACAATGCCAATCTTTCCTTTCGCATTGCGAATTCCCACGATGTGGACGGTGAGCGTGGCTGTAGCTTCAGCGGGAGCGGGTGAGGGCGCTGCCGGTGTTTGTGCCGCAAGCCATCCGGCGGAGAGCGCCAGCAGGGCGGAGCAGAACAACGTGTAAACGGCAAATCGTTTGCAATTGAAGCGGGTCTTCATTCTCTGAGTTTCCTTTCGCGATGGATTTCCAGTTTGAGGGTGCATTCCTGCGGCCAAATCGCGCGGCCGGACGACCGTTGGCGGGGAGCGACTTAACCCTGAAAGGTCTTACGCCGAATTCCCGCGGAAAGTTCGGAATCGAAACCGGCTGTCCGTATGTGAACAGTTGCCGGAATCGCGCAGGCAGATCAAAAGCGGTCGGTGCGTCCCTGGTAAAAGAGCTTGTCGGGCAATTCGCGCGGCGCGATGCCGGAGTATTCCAGAACGCTGTGGGAGTTATGGCGAATCTCGTCGTAGAGCGTCAGGCGGCGAAGCTGGCTGCGTCCGGCAACGGAGGCATACTCGTCGAAGGTGGCGGATTTGATGTGCTTGCCGCTGGTCAGGTAGAACTCGGCGCGCACCGGGCGCGCATCTTCCACCCGCAGCCAATAGAGGATGCGCTGATAGGTTGCCCCCTTGCGCTTGGCGGTGAGGTTGAGCACGTAACAGTCTTCCGTTCCCACCTTCTCGGTGCGCAGATAGACCGGCGTGTAATCGACCGAGTAGTTGGTGCGAGCCACGTCGCCGTTCGAGGCGTCGCCGGAGAGCCGTTCGAGCGGCGTGATGCGGACGGGACGGCTGGTATCGGGCAGGTAAACCCACATATCGTCGCCCAGCATCAGCAGGTGCTGACCTTTCTCGCGGGGGCTGAGAAACTCGACGTAGGTCTTCTCGGTTCCCTTTTGCGAGACCTCGTAGAGCCTCTCCTCGTCCGCCTTGCCCGCCTCGTAGCTGGTGATCTTCACCTTGAGCACATACGAGGGCCAGCCGTTGCGGTACATATCAGAACGCTTCAGTAGGGCTTCAGCGTCGGGCGTTGCGGCGCGGGCCACCAGCACGCAGGTGAGCAGGAAGCCCATGAGGAAGAGCAGCAGAAATGTGCGCAGTACGCAGTTGATGCTAGACATGGGCCAGTGCCTCCGCAATTTGCAGCCGCGATGCGCGGACCGCCGGAACGATGGATGCGAGCGCCAGCGAGACGATCACCAGGATCGAGGAGCCGATCATCAGCGCAGGCACGTGGAGAACCTTAAAGGGAATGGCTACGGTGTAGCCGGGCGGTGGCGGCATGTGCAGGCCAGAAGAGTTCAGCAGCACGCCGAGCAGATTGCCTCCCACGACTCCGGCGATGGCGCCCATCGCGCCCAGCAGCGTGGCTTCCAGCATGAAGAGCGCCACGATCCACAGGCGCGGCGTGCCCATGGCCAGCATGGTGCCGATTTCGCGGGTGCGTTCGAGCATGGCCATCAGCAGCGTATTCACGCTGGACATGAGCACCATAAAGAAGACGATCACGCCCATGAAGAGGAAGATGCCGTTGAACATGGTGGAAACCTGCTTGTAATAGGTGGCCAGGTCGATCCATTTCTTGAGCGTCATCTCCTGCGGCAGGCCGCGCAGGCGCGGAATCAGCTCCGCGTAGGCGCGATCGGTATTGTCCGTGGAATCCAGGCCGACCACCAGGTTGGTGACGCGATCGCTTTGCAGCAGGCGCTGGGCCGCGGGCAGCGTGATGCGCAGATAGCGCGCATCCAATTCCGCCACGCCGGAGTTGACCAGGCCCACGATCTGGACATCGACGCCGTTCAGCGCGCCGTCCGAGGTCATGGCCAGCAGCGTCAGCCCATCGCCGACGCCGACGTTCATCGACTTGGCCAGGCCAACGCCGATCAGCGCCTCGACTTCGCCCGCGGGCTTGGCGTCCAGATCGCGTCCCGCCACGACGCGGGTGACGAATCCAAGGCTCTTTTCGGCATCCGGATCGACGGCGCTGCCCATGAAGCCCGCGGCCTTGGTTCCGTTGGAGACCATGCCGTAAAAGTCGATGCGCGGCGCCACGCCGCGCACGTGCTCGGCCGAACTGACCGTCGCGGCCACCTGACGCCAGTTCTCGATGCCCGTATCGAGCACGCGGGTTTCGTCGCGGCGGAAGTGGTCGGCGGTGAAGATCTGCAAATGGCCGAGGCCGTCGTTGATGGTGCTCTCGCGCAGCCCGTGCGTCATGAAGGCGAAGTATCCGCCGGCCAGCAGCAGTCCGGCGACGCCTCCGCCCACCATGCACAGGGTCATGATGGTGCGCCGGCGATTGCGGAAGACGTTGCGAAAGGCGAGAAGAAGGAACTTACCCACGGCTGCCTCCTTCGGAGCGGGTGTCGGACTCGATTTGGCCGTCGCACAGCCGGACGATGCGCGGAGTGTGCTCCAGCAGCCGGGCATCGTGGGTGGAGAAGATGAAGGTGAGACCGAGGCTGCGGTTGAGGTCGCGCATCAGGTCGATGAGTTGCGTGGCGTTGTGCGTATCCAGGTTGGCGGTGGGTTCGTCGGCCAGCACCAACGCGGGCCGGTGCACGATGGCGCGGGCCACGGCAACACGCTGGCGTTCGCCGCCGGAGAGCAGATCGGGGCGGTGATTGGCTCGGGCCGAGAGGCCGACGCTGTCAAGAGCCGCGGCGACACGCTGACGGCGCTCGCCGGCGCCGATGCCCTGGACGAGCAGCGGAAACTCGACATTTTCCGCGGCCGTGAAGACGGGAATGAGATTGAAGGTCTGGAAGACGAAGCCGATCTTTTCCCGGCGCAGAGCGGTCATGCGGCTGGGGGTCAGCGTCGATGTCGCCACGCCGCCCACATGAATTCCGCCACTGGTCGGCTTGTCGATGCAACCGATCAGGTTCAACAGCGTGGACTTGCCGCTACCGCTGGGACCGGCGATGGCTAAAAACTCGCCGGCGGCGACGCGGAGATCGACGCCGTCGAGCGCGCTCACAAAGCTGTGGTCCAACGGGAACCTTCGACTGACGGCTTCGACCCGGACGATATCGCCCATTGGGTTCGGTTCATTCATGGGGTTCGTTCCCTTTCCGGAGTTTCTCGTTCTGTTGGCAAGGTAGATCGAAGAGAACGGACGGTCGCGCGGTTTCCGACGAAGGGCCGGGAAAGCGGATGGAAGGTGGGTTTGGGAGGATGAACGGAAAGCAGGGGGTAGGAATCAGGAGGCTGGCGAACTCTGTGAGCCGGTCCGAGGGGCTGTCTGGCCCCCCGGAATCGAATCCTCGCTGTTTTGATGAAGCCTAGTTGGTTGGCGCGGGTGCTGGGGCGGGCGCTGGAGACGCTTCTCCCTTGGCCATGGCGCGAATGTAAAGGACAAGGTTCCACACTTCGTCGTTCTTGGCGCGGCCCTCCGCCTCGGGCGGCATCTTGTCCTTGCCCTTGCGGATGGCGTCGAAAAGATCCTGGTCCGACTTGCCGGCCAGCGACTTGGGATCGGTCCAGTCCGAAAGCTTCAACTGCATGTCGTTGGCCAGATCGGTCTTGCCATTGCCGTTGTCCCCGTGGCACATCGCGCAGTCGACTGCATACAGCTTTTTGGCCTTGGCCTGCGACTCGGCGGTCGGTCTCACGGGATTCTTGATGCCGGAGGGCGCGGGCGCCGGCGCCGGCGTTGGAGCAGCCTCCTGGGCCAGCCCTCCGGAAGTGGGTGTGGAAGTGAACGCAAACAGGATTGCCGCGGAAAAGACAAGAACTGGCTTCAACATAGCAGGCTCCTCAGTTGCAGGTGTCGGGAACAGGCATCATGCAGTCGAATGAATTTCTGCCACGCATTATAGGCCCAAAATAGCGCCATGGACCACCGGAGAAACACCGGGCTGCGCATCGCGAGGCCTTCGGTGCGGGACCGGACAGCCGCATCCCGAAACGGTCATCGGGATGCAAGATTTGTTCGCTCCGCGCCGCTCCTCAGTGCATTGCGGAGCCGCCCGCTCCGGCGCCGGGCTTGTTCTTGCTGAGCATGAAGGCCAGCGCAACCAGGCAGACGGACATCCAGGAGAGTTCCATGTAAACGTCCTGGTAGCCCTGCATCTGGGCCTGCATGTTGAGCTGATTGTAGACGGAAGCCAGCGCCATTCCCTTACCGTTGGCCGGGCCGAAGCTTCCGCCGAAGAAACCGGTGAGCGCCTGCGTCTGCTGCTGGAAGGCGATCGAGGCCGAGCTCATGGCGCTTTGCAAATGCTGCTGGTGCCAGGAGGCGCGGCTGGTCACCTGGGCATTGGTGAGGGCGATGAGGATGCTTCCGCCGATGTTGCGCACGAAGTTGATGAGGCCGGCAACCTGGTTGCTCTGCTCCTTGGGCATGCCCACATAGGCCGCCGTGGTGATGGAGATGAAGCAGAAAGGGATGGGGATCATCTGGACGACGCGCAGCCAGGAGGCGGAGGCAAAGGTCATGTTCAGGGTGGTGACCATGGCCGCATAGCGGAACGAAACGACAAAGAGGATGAAGCCGACCACCGTGAGCCAGCGCGCGGCCACCTTGCCGGTGGCATAGCCGGCCATGGGCATGACGAAGAGCAAAACAATGCCGCCGGCGGTGAGGGCCATGCCGGAGATGGTGGCCGTCCAGCCCAGCAACTGCTGCATGAACTGCGGCTGCAGAACGGTGTTGGCGTTGAGCACGCCGCCGACCAGCGCCATCAGGAAGCAGCAGATGGCGAAGTTCTTGAAACGGAAGAGCTTGAGGTTGATGAGAGGGTTTTTGTGGTTCCATTCCCAAAGGATGAGGCCCACGATGCCGAAGACAAACAGGAAGGCGAAGAAGCGGATGAAGCCGGAAGAGAACCAGTCGTTTTCTTCGCCTTTGTCGAGCATGATCTGGAGCCCGCCCATGGCGACGGTGAGGAAACCGAGGCCAAGGTAATCCATGTGGCGCAGGCGGGAGCGGTCGGCCTTGATCCAGGGCGGGTCTTCCACCAGGCGGCTGACCAGGATAAAGGCCAGAATGCCCACCGGAATGTTGATGAAGAAGATCCAGCGCCAAGAGAAGTTGTCGGTGATCCAGCCGCCCAGTGTGGGGCCGATGGAGGGCGCGAGAACGGCGACGAGGCCGTAGAGGGCAAAGGCCTGGCCGCGCTTTTGCGGCTCGAACGAGTCGGCCATGATGGCCTGGGCCATGGGCTGCATGCCGCCGCCGCCGGCTCCCTGGAGAATGCGGAAGACGAGCAGCAGGGGCAGCGACGGAGCCGCTCCGCAAAGAAAGCTGGAGACGGTGAAGATAACGATGCAGAGCACGAAGAAATTGCGCCGGCCGATGACGCTGGAGGCCCATCCACCAATGGGCAGGACGATGGCGTTGGCCACCAGGTAGCTGGTCAGCACCCAGGTGCCTTCGTTGGTGCTGGCGCCGAGCGAACCGGCGATGTGGGGCAGGGCCACGTTGGCGATCGAGGTGTCGAGCACCTCCATGAAGGCCGCCAGGGCAACGGTCATGGCAATGAGCCAGGGATTGACCCTGGGCTTCCAGGGCGCGGAGAGGCCGGGTTGCGGATTGGTGAGGGTGGTGCCGGCGCCGGCACGGGCCGGCGATGGGGGCTGCAACTCGGGCAAAAGTCTGCTCCTTCAGTTCAGTTGTTTTCTTGGGCCGGGGAAACTCGGCGTTACAGGGACCTTAGGTTCTTGCTTTGAAAGGGCGTGGAGTCTCTCAAATCTGCATACGGTTCTTTAGATTCCAGTTGCCGCCGTTGGGGTTCATGGATTCCGGTTCCGAGGGGTTAGGCAGCCCTGGGCGTTCGCCAACCCACCAGGGCAATGGCCAGCGCCGCGGCCTGCATGGCCACAATGAAACCCACGCAGGCAGGCCACTTGCCCAGCGCCCAGAAGGCTCCTGGAACCACCCCTGCAGCCGTTCCGCCCAGGTAGTAGCAGGTGACGTAAAGCCCCGCCGCCGTCACCCGCGCTCCGGCCGGAGCGGCCACGCGCAGATGCGAGCTGGAGGCCGTTTGCGCAATGAATACCCCGGAGGAGAGCAGCGCCAGCCCCACGATGACCACCGCGAGCGACGGCGCCAGCGTGAGCAGAACGCCGGTCATCGAGCACAGGATGGCGCCGGCAATGCCCGCGCGCAGTCCCACCTTGGTGATGAGAAAGCCGGCGGCCGGAGTGACGACCAGGCCAACCAGGTAGACGAAGAAGAGCGAACTCAGCGCGGTGGTAGAAAGCAGAAACGGCGCGGCGCTGAGGTGAAAGGTGATCCAGGTGAAAACGCCCACCAGCGAAAACAGCACATTGAAGCCGACGGCAAAGGTGGCTACCAGCCGGCGATTGCGGAAAAGTCCCTGCACCTGGTAGAGGAAGGTCAATTCTTCCGCCGAAATAGCCGGCGCGGGCGGGCGGCGGCGGCCGCGCGGCAGCCAGGCGGCCACCAGACCGGCGCCGACCAGCGCCGCCGTGCCCAACACCAGAAAACTGACCCGCCAACTGAAGCGGTCGGCCAGAATGCCGCTGGAAACCCGGCCGACGAAGCCGCCCAGCGCCGTTCCGCTGACGTAGAAGCTCATGATGAGGGCGACGCGCTCGGGCGGCCACTCTTCTCCAATGTAGGTGATGACCACGGCAATGATGCCGGGCACCAGAATGCCCTGAAGAAAGCGCCAGACGATGAGTTGCGCAAGCGAAGTGGAGGTAGCGGCCAAGAGCGTGGGCACGCTGATGCCGACCAGCGAAGCCACAATCACCCGCTTGCGGGCCAGCCGCTCAGTAAGCGCGCCAAAGATGGGCGCCGACAGGGCCACGCCCAGCGTGGCCGCAGAAACCGTCATTCCCACGCCGGTCTTGGAGGCATGAAAGAGACGCGCCAGCAGCGGCAGCAGCGGCTGGGTGCAATAGAGCTCAAGGAAGGCACAGACGCCGCACAGAGCAACGGCAACGGCAGCCAGCGGACTGGGCTCCGAACGGCCGGATTGGGTGCCGGGCTCCATTCTTCAGGATAGTCCGGCGCGCGGCCGTGTTTCAGAATCCGTGCCGGAGGGCGGTATAACCTAGGGGCAGAGATGATGCCACTTCCCCCAAAACCACCGCGGCGCGGCATGGAAGCATTTGCCTTCCGCGACTTCAGGCGGTATCAGTTGGCGCGCGTGGCGGCGGTTCTGGGAGCCGAGGCGCAGGCGGTTGCGGTCGCCTGGCAGGTCTATTCCATCACCCATCGCCCGCTCGACCTGGGATTTACCGGTCTGGCGCTCTTTTTGCCGGGATTGCTGTTTCTGCTGCCGGCGGGCCACGCGGCCGACCGCTTCGACCGGCGCCAAGTCATCCTGGTTTGCTATGGCCTGCAGATGCTGTGCACCGCGGCGCTGTTGCTGCTGACCCGCGCGGGCTTGCAGACGGTCTATCCGATCTATGCGGTGCTGTTCTTTATGGGAACGGCGCGCGCCTTTTCTGGGCCGGCCAGTTCGGCGCTGATTCCGCATCTGGTTCCCGAGGCGCACTTTGTCAACGCCGTCACCTGGGGCGGCGCCATCTTCCAGTTCGCCAACATCACCGGCCCGGCGCTGGGCGGGCTGCTCTTCACGCTGCCCCTGGCGCGTTATCTGCCCGACGCGGAGTTGCAGGGCGCGGGGATTGTGTATCTCTTCACCCTGGGCACGCTGGCCTGGTTTCTGGCGCTGGTGGGCAGCCTGCATGTGAGGCCGGGCCGCATGGAGCACCGCGCCGCGTCGCTCAAGGTGATTCTGGCCGGCTTCCAATATGTGCGCCGCTCGCCGCTGCTGCTGGGAGCCTCTTCCTTGGACCTGTTTGTGGTGCTGCTGGGCGGAGCGACCGCGCTGATGCCGATATTTGCCCACGACATTTTGCACCAGGGACCGCGGGGGCTGGGCCTGCTGCGCGCGGCTCCGGCGGCTGGAGCGCTGACGGTGTCGCTGCTGATGGCGCGTTTTCCGTTTCGCCGCCGGGCCGGAGTGCGCCTCTTTGCCTGCGTGGCCATCTTCGGCGCGGCTACGGTGGTCTTCGGCCTTTCGCGCAGCCTGGTTCTGTCGCTGGCTGCGCTGGCCGTGGCCGGCGGAGCAGACATGATCAGCGTCATCGTTCGCGGCTCGCTGCTGCAACTGGCCACGCCGCCCGAGATGCGCGGCCGGGTCAGCGCCGTGAACTCGCTGTTTATCGGCGCATCCAACGAACTGGGCGCGTTTGAGAGCGGGCTCACCGCGCAGTGGTGGGGCGCGGTGCGGGCCACGATCTTCGGCGGAATGGGCGCGCTGGCCGTGGCCGGGCTGTGGACGGGGCTCTTCCCCAGCCTGCGCCACATCGACGAGCTCACTTCGACGGCCTTGCGTCCGCAAACCAAGCCGACTGCGGCAACGGGAAGCGCATCCGGCAAGTAATTCGTTGTTTCCCACCCTTCCACAAAAATGTGCGGAGGGATGAGGCACGGAGAATGGTTCCAAAGCCGCGCGGATTTGTTCTAACCGTTCGGGGCCGTATCCAAAGGAGAATGCATGAAAACCTGGCAGAAGATTCTTGTTCCCACCCTGCTTACACTGGCCATCGGCGGCATCTACCTGTTCTCCGTGTGGCGGCATCGCCAGGACCCCGGCGTCCAGGGCCGCAACGCCGACGCCGGCGAGACTCTGAGCAAGGACGACCTGGTGGTAATGCGCGAATTCTTTCCCCAGCACTTTGACGACACGCAGCGGCTGGAAGGCACCACGGTGTGGATGAAGAACGGCTACACCATGCCCTACTTTCCCTATGCGGGCGGAAAAGTGGAGTTCGACCGGCGCGTGGGGCTGATTCCCGCGGCGCAGCGGATGGATGTGAAGAAGATCGTGAAAGCCGCCGTGCCGGCCAAGGTGGATGACAGCATCGAGCACGGCAGCCGTCAGGCCTTTGCGGTCTTTGCGCTGCCCGGCGGCGCGAACCTCTTCGCTACGCCCATTGGCTATATGGAGGGCAACGAGGAGGCCTATTACACCGATCTGCTCTTCTTCTACGACGATCCGCACGTCATTTATGCCCACTGGCCGCAGGACGTGTGGGCCGCCATCGACGCCCATCAGGTAAAGCAGGGGATGAGCGAGTTGGAGACCCGCATGGCGATCGGCCAAAAGATGCACCCCGACGGCGAGAAAGAGGGCGACCGCACGGTGAGCTACGACCAGGACGGGAGACACTGGACCGTCACCTTTGTGAAAAACCGGGCGACAACGATCCTGACGGCGGTTGGGAAGGGGTAACTCGGGCAGGGTGCAGGAGTCTGAACGAAAACAGGCCCAAAAAAGGAATCGGGCGGCTGCCCATCGAAAGAGGCAGCCACCCGAAAGTCAAAGTCTGAAGGCCAGTTCAGGAGACATTTTCAAGAGGCATGTACAGGGTATCGACAGCCAGGATGCATGTCTTGAGCCATTCGAGTGAGTCTGGCCTCCATCAATAGGTGGAGACTGGCATAGGATGAAGTGCTGTAGTCTGGTTGCGCCGCCGTGCATTCCTGTGTTTTCCCAATGAATGGGCAGGTGTGCGGCTTTTTGCGCAGGTTGGAGTTTGTTTGAGAGGCGATCCGCCCGCTCCCGTGGCCCGAATTCAAACCAACTCGCGGAATCCATCGGGCAAGGCCGGCCGGCGCTTGCCCTCTCCACACAGCTTCGCTCGTCTACGCCCGGCCGTCCGCTGGCTTTTGGCCGCACCTCTGCTGGTGTGCGCACTCACGGGCCTGGCGCTGGAGCCCTCGACGCCGCTGGCAAGCTATGGCCGCCAGGCGTGGGTGATGGAGAACGGGCTGCCGCAGAACACCGTGCAGGCGCTGGTCCAGACCCAGGACGGATTTATCTGGCTGGGGACCGAGGTGGGGCTGGTGCGCTTCGACGGCACCGGCTTTGCCATCTTCGATCGCAATTCCACTCCCGCGCTGCCCGGGAACGACGTGCGCTGCCTGCTCGCAGCCCGCGACGGCTCCCTCTGGATTGGCACCAGCGACGGGCTGGCGCGCTGGAAAGATGGCGCAGTCACCGCCTTCACCACAGCAAATGGCCTGCCAGGGAATGGAATTCGTGCGCTCGTGGAGGCGAGCGACGGCGCGCTATGGGCTTATGCGGATTCGGGACTGGCGAGGCAGTATGGAGAGCAATTCAGGGCAAAAAGCATCTGGCAGCCCGGGACAATGATTACGAGCGTTACAAAGGACGGGCAGAGTGGCACATGGTTGGACCCGGGCCCAAATGCAGGGAACGACTGGAACCTGCGTGCCCCGGTCGCGGGGCTTCCTCAGGACGCGTTCGAGTTTGTTGCAGAATTGGCCGATCGACAATCCGCTCTCGGGAGCAAAAGCGGATTGCTGATAGTGAACGCGGCGGGGAGGTCGAAGACGAATCTGGCCGTCGGTAAGGAACTACCTGGAAGCCGAATTCAAGTGGTCCTTGCCGACCGCGAGGGCGCCTTGTGGATCGGCACCAATGGCGGGCTGGCTCGTTGGGCAGACGGCAAGCTGCAACGGCTTCCGGTCACCGATCCGCTGGCTTCGGCGTCGGTGCTGACGCTGATGGAAGACCGCGAGGGCAATCTGTGGGTGGGAACCGAGACCGAAGGAGTTCACATCCTGCGCGATCAGCGCTTCCACACCATCGGCGCGCGCGAGGGTCTCTCTTCCGACGGCACGACCAGCGTGGTCGAGGACCAGGCCGGAACCTTGTGGGTGGGCACCAGCGGCAGCGGCCTCAACGCCTTGCGCCGAGGCGGCGCAGGCGGCGCCGCGAAGAGCTACTCGGTGCGCAACGGCCTGCTCAGCGACGTGATTCTGTCGCTGGCCGCAGCGCCCAACGGCGACCTGTGGGTGGGCACGCCGGACGGATTGAACCGCATTCGCCGCGGCGCCCTGGCTTCCTTTACTTCCGCCGACGGCCTACCCGACGACTTTATCCGCTCGCTGCTGGCCGACGCCGACGGCTCGCTGTGGGTGGGCACGCGGCGCGGGCTCCTGCACTGGACGGGCGGACCCGCCGGCGGGCACGCACCGGCGCGCATGGAGACCTATACGCAGGCCAGCGGCCTGGGCAGCGACCTGGTGGGCGCCATGGCCCGCGACTCGGCCGGCGACCTGTGGATCGCCACCTTGGCCGGCCTCTCGCGACTGCACGCGGGCAAAGTCGCCAATTACACCACCGCCAACGGGCTGTCGAGCAACGTGATCACGGCGCTCCTGGCCCGCGGCAATGGAACCCTGCTCATCGGCACACAGGACCATGGTTGGAACCTGTGGGATGGCCGGCATTTCTCCCCGGTGACGCACAACGGGCTGGACCGGACGACCATCCACGCCATTCTCGACGACGGGCAGAATCATCTCTGGTTCGCCACGGGCGATGGCATCGCGCGCTGCGACTGCGACATGTCGGGCGGCTGCTCGCACTGGATCGAGTTCGGTACGGCCGACGGGCTGCGCAGCCGCGAGACGGCCACCAACAGCCATCCTTCGGCCTGGCGCTCCCGCGACGGGCACCTCTGGTTTGCCACGCCCAAAGGTTTGGTCGAAGTGGATGCGGCGCACTTTCCGGTGAACGCCGTTCCGCCGCCGGTGGCGCTGGAGCGCTTTGCCGTGGACGACGTCTCCCAACCACTGCGTGGGGCAGCCGCCTGGTTGAAGATTTCGGCTGGGCATGTGCACTTCGAGTTCGACTACGCCGGACTGAGTTTTACCGCGCCGCAGAAGGTGCGCTACCGCTTTATGCTGGAGGGCTTCGACAGGGGCTGGACCGAAGCCGGGTCGCGGCGCACGGCCTACTACACCAACATTCCGCCGGGCCGCTACACCTTCCGCGTGCAGGCGGCCAACAACGACGGCTTGTGGAACACCGAGGGCGCGGCGCTGACCTTCGAGTTGCGGCCGCATTTCTATCAGACCGTGTGGTTCTACGCTCTGCTGCTGATGGCCGCCGCCGGACTGGTTCTGCTGCTGCTGCGGCGCCGCCTGCGCGCGGCCGAAAGCGAGTTCCGCGCGGTGCTGGGCGAGCGCAACCGCATAGCCCGCGAGATTCACGACACGCTGGCCCAGGGCTACGTGGGCATCTCGGTACAGTTGGAGGTGCTGGCCGAACTGCTGCGCCAGCGCAAGGTGGAGGCCGCGGCCAAGCATCTCGATCTGACCCGCGGCACCGTGCGCGAGGGACTGGCCGACGCGCGCCAATCCATCTGGGCGCTGCGCTCGCAGGACTCGAACGAAACCACGCTGCCGGTGAGGTTGCGGCGCATGGTGGAAGGCGCGGGAGGACACGGCTGTAAATCGAAATTCAGCATCTTTGGCGCTTATCGGCCTCTGCCTCCGGGCACGGAGCGGGAAATTCTGCGCATCGGCCAGGAGGCCATCCATAATGTGAACAAGCACGCCGGAGCGAAGAACCTGTTTGTGCAGTTGGAGTACGGGCCAGGCGAGGTTGCGCTGGAAGTGCGCGACGACGGGCGCGGGTTTGCCGCGGGCAGCGACGCGGAATCCACACCGGGCCATTACGGATTGACCGGAATGCGGGAGCGGGCGGCGGCCATCGACGGCCGGCTCGAAGTCTCGAGCGAGCCGGGAGCGGGAACCACGGTGCGGCTGAAGGCAGCGGCGCCGAGAGAAACAAAAGAGTCAATGAGGGAGCAACGGTGACAAAGGAATCGATTCGCGTGCTGGTTGTGGAAGACCACCACGTGGTGCGCCAGGGGCTGGTGGCCCTGCTCAACGTGGTGGAAGGCCTTGAAGTGGTGGGCGAAGCCGCGGACGGCGTGGAGGCCATTGCCCAGTTCCGCAAGCACCAGCCGGATATTACCTTGATGGATCTGCGCCTGCCGCGGATGGGCGGAGTGGACGTGATCCAGCGCATCCGCATGGAATCACCGCAGGCGCGGGTCATTGTGCTCACCACCTACGACGGCGACGAAGACATCTATCGCGCCTTGCAGGCCGGCGCGCGGGCTTACCTGCTGAAGGGCATGACCACCGAGGAGCTGATTGCGACCATCCGCACGGTTCACGCCGGCAAATCGCACATTCCCGCGGCGATTGCGCAGCGGCTGGCCGAGCGCATGGGCACCGAGGAGCTGACGCCGCGCGAGTTCGACGTGCTGGAGCAGATTGTGCACGGCAAGAGCAACAAGGAGATCGCCTCCGAGCTTGAAATCTCGGAGGCCACGGTGAAGACGCACATCAACAGCCTGCTGGGCAAGCTGGGCGTGACCGACCGCACGCAGGCCGCCACGGCCGCCATCCAGCGCGGCATTGTTCCACTCGAATCGCTGAGAAAGCCAAAACCATGACTTATGAACGGATGAAACGAGTAATTTGTTGCGGAGTTCTGCTGGCGCTTTTGTCTCCACTGGCGCAGGCGAAGAAGGGACCGGTTTGGCGGCAGGCCAGCGATGCGGAGCTGGCGTCGCTCTTGCCGGCGCGGGCTCCGGTGGAGAAGGAACACATCGAGACCGAGATGCGCACCGCCTCGGGCATTGTGAACAGCCGGGGACATTTCATTGCCGGCGTGCTGCTCATCACGGCCGGCTACTCCGCTAACGGCAAGTATTCGCACTATCTCATCGTGCAGGCGCCGGTGCGGATCGGCGGCGTCGCCCTCAAGCCCGGCGAGTATGTCTTCGGCTACGAGCACACGGGAGAGGTGCTGAGCGTGCACTTCCACGAGGCCGCGACGGGCGCGCTGTTGGGCACCACGGACGCGCATTTCATCGCCGGCTCCAGCCGCGTGTCGAGCCTGCGCATCTGGCCGCCGGGCGACAAAGCGCTCATCCAGATCGGGCGGTTCGGGATTCCGTACGAACTGGGCGAGGAGTAGCACCCGGCTTCACTTGCTCAGGTATTTCATCCCGGTATCGCACAGGATAGTGACGACGGTCGCACCGGGTCCCAGTTGCTCTGCCAGGCGCAGAGCGGCGATGACGTTGGCGCCCGTGGATGTGCCCGCAAAAAGACCTTCTTCTCTGGCCAGCCGCATCGCCATGGCCTTGGCCTCTTCCGTTGAGACCCGTTCGATGCCGTTGGCGATCTCCGGCTGCCAGAGCGGCACCACATAACCCGCTCCGATGCCATCGATCTTGTGAGCGCCCGACGGGCCGCCTGACAGAACCGCGGATTCAGCGGGCTCGACGGCAACGATTCCGATCTGACCGTTCAGGCGGCGCAAGGCTTCCCCGGTGCCGCGCAGAGACGCCGCGGTGCCCACGCTCTGAACGAAGCCATCGACCTTGCCATCTGTCTGACCCCAGATCTCCTCCGCCAATTTGCGATAGGCGGCAAACTGGTCCCGATTGTTCATCTGATCGGTCCAGTAAGCCCCCGTATCCTTCGCGACGATGCGCGCGGCTTCGATCATGTCTTTGGTGAGTTTTTCCGTCATGCGCCCGCTCTCGCTGGGAACGATTTGCAGCCTCGCGCCAAAGGCCTGCATGTGCAGGAGCTTTTCTTTGGCGAAGGCGTCTGAAGTGACGATGTGCAGCGGATGGCCCTTCACCGCGCAGACGAGGGACAGCGAGACGCCGGTGCTGCCGCCGGTGTATTCGACGACCGGACCGCCCGCCGCAAGACGGCCATCGGCCTCCGGCGCTTCGATCATGGCCAGCGCCATGCGGTCTTTCATGCTGCCGGTGGGATTCTCGCTTTCAATCTTCAGCAGAATGCGCGCGCCGTTCTGCGGCACGATCTTGCGCAAGGCCAAAAGAGTGGTGTTGCCGATGCAATCCAGAATGTTTTGCGGCAGTTTGTTCATGATGGCGGTTCGCTTTCTCGTGATGGCTCGATGAAGCGGGGCCCGATTTCCAAACCTTCCAAATCTATCACGGAACGCGATTCCGTCTGCCCATCGCAGCAAAGACCCGCGCGATGCGGGCCTTTGCTGCTGACTTCGGACGGAGCGAACAAACTATTTCTGCGCGGTCAGCACCGGCTTCTTTGCCGCAGACGCGGGCGGATTGACCTGCGCATTCAAGTAGTCGGCCAGATCGTCAACGTCCTGCTTGGTCCCCACCATGGGCGGCATGAAGCGGCGGTAAGGCGAGTCGGATTTGTAGTCGTGCAACATGGTAATGAAGCTGCCGATGTTGGCGCGGTCGCGGCCGGCCAGCAGTTGAGCCAGCGGACGGTAACCCGAGAGCGTGTGGCAGGAGCCGCACTCTCCGCGGAAGATGGCTTCGCCGCGCGAGTAGCTCGACGCCGGTGTGTTCCCTGCCCCGTGCCAGACCCAATTCGTATGCGCCAGATAGCCCTCGGTGTTGATGCGGGCGACATACGGAACGCGCACGCCGTTCGAGTACATCCAGCGGCCGATGACGTAGGGCTTGCGCAGCATCTCGCGCGAGTACTCGCCCGCGCCGGTGGCGATCAGCGCCAGCATCAGCACGGCGATCGCGTGCGAAAGGTTGAAGTCCAGCGGATTGCGGTAGGCCAGGAAGTAGGCGACCCCGATGATGGTGGCCGAAGTGACGATGATGATCAGCGCCATGCGCGTGACCGTGGAGAAGGTGCCGGCATTGATGGTATCGATGCCCAGGGTGAGCAGAGCCTGCTGCGAGGCGGGAACCATCATGTAGTACCAGATCATGAGGAAGGGCATGGCCACGAAAGACGGCACCAGCCACTTGACGCTCCACTTGACCATGCTGGACTTGAGCGCGGGCTGCTTGTCGCCGTCGATGCGGCTGGCGGTGATGAGCGCCCACACGCCGGCCAGCGAGCAGCAGACGCAAGTGCGCAGAAACAGGCTGGGCCAGTAAGTGGGATTGAAGAAGGCGTTCCAGAACTTGCTGGCTTCCTGGCCCGTGCCGGCAACGGCGAGCCAGGTGTCGCCCGGCGTGAGCATGAAGGAGAGAATGCCGTTGATGATGATGAGCGTGGCGGCCGAGGCTCCGGCATAGACCCAGCCCACCTTCAGGTGCAGCTTGGCGTCGATGCGGTTCCAGGTGTAGTAGTAGACCGCGATGGTGCTCAGCTCGACGAGGAAGAAGACCCACTCCATGGCCCAGCCGAAGACGAAGTTGTGGATCAGCGTGCTGGTGGCCTCGGGATGGGTCAATCCGATGGCGAACCAGATGCCCACGCCGGAGATGGTGCCGAAGACGCCGGTCAGGATCAGGAAGAACTTCGAGTAGCTGGCCAGTTGTTCCAGCCAGTCGGCGCGGCCCTCGCGCAGAGCCTTGCGCTCGGCCAGCGGCAGATAGAGCCCGCCGCCCACGGCAAACTGCGAGATCATGACGTGGAAGATGGCGATGATGCCGATCACCCAGCCCGAGCCGAGATAGGGAATGTTCCAGAATGGATAGTTCATCGTTGACTCCAGTGGACAGTGGGCAGTGAACAGTAGACAGTGAAAAATGAGCGGCTATCGCCGGTTCAGGTTTGGAGCTTCCTCAGAATCGTGAAGATCATTTTGCCAACCTCATGGGAGAGACTCTCAGCTTGGTCGAGAAGCTGGGGATCGCCAAGGCCGAGTCCGCGGGCGATTTCCAGTTGGGTTTGCAGTTCGCAGTTCGAGCCGCGAGCGATACCGAGGAACTGCTTGAACTCGCGTGTGTTCAGTCGTCCCTGACCCTCTGCTATGTTGCTTGGAATCGAAACGGCAGAGCGTCGGAGCTGAGCAGTGAGTCCGAAGACCTCTTCACGAGGGAAGAGCTGACTGAGACGATAGATTGCAAGCGTCAGTTCCATCGACCTTTGCCAGACCTGCAGGTCGCGGAACGATTGAACGGCCGTTGTCGTCATTGCATCACCCTGTTCACTGTCCACTGTCCACTGTCCACTGCATTACCGGATCGTCCAATAGCCGATGACCGTGGTGACCAGCAGCGCGAAAACTGCCAGCAGACCGAAGTAGTGGGCCGCGCGTCCGCGCCGGCCTTGTTCCTTGCTCGTGTCGTAGAACGGAATCAAAACCCACAGCGCGATGCCGACGGTGAAGAGCAGAATTCCCGCAATCTCGCCGATCTCGCCGGGCAGCACCGCGCCCAGCATCTTGAGCATCTCGAAGGGGCTCATGAAGTACCACTCGGGATGAATGCCGATGGGCGCTGGCGCCAGCGAGTCGTATGGTTTTCCCAGCGCCCAGGGAAAGACCGAGGCCAGCAGCGCCAGAATGTTGAGCGAGATGAGCCACATGGCCAAATCCTTGCGCAGGAAGTTGGGCAGGAAGGGCATGGCTTTGCGCTCGGAGGGCGGCAGGGCTTCAACCGACGGCGGCACGGCGTTGCCATGGCGCTGCACCAGCCACAGATGAAAGCCGAGCAGCGGCAGGAAGATGGCCGGCAGCACCACCACGTGCAGGGCAAAGAAGCGCTGCACCGTAAATTCGCTCACGTCCGGGCCGCCGCGCAGCATATTGGCGATTGCCGGCCCGATCCATGGAATCGCCGCCGGAATCTGCAACCCGACCTTGGTGGCAAAGTAGCTCAGTTCGTCCATGGGCAGCAGGTAGCCGGAGAAGCCGAAGACCGAGGCGATGCCCAGCAGCGCCATGCCGCTCAGCCAACCGAATTCGCGCGGCTTGCGGTAGGCCTTCATGAAGAAGACCGAGAACATGTGCACCAGAATGGAGAAGATCATCAGGTTGGCGGACCAGGCGTGCGCCGAACGGATGAGCCAGCCGAAGTGCATCACGAAAGTGATCTGGCGAACACTCTCGTAGGCCTCGGCGCCCGGCCGGTAATAGACCAGCAGCAGCACGCCGGTGAAGCACTGCACCAGGAAGAGGAAGAGCGAAATGCCGCCCCAGTAGTACCAGAAGGATTGGGAGTGGACGGGGACGGTCTTGTGGCGTGCAAAGGCGGCGAGTTCGCTCAATCCCAGGCGCTCATCGACCCAGTCGTAAATTGCATCGGTCTTTGAAGTCATGCCTTCTTATCCTTTTTGCGTTACGCGCGCGAGACTTCCACGCCGGTGTCGTTCTTGACCGCTTTGAAGAGGGTGAGCGGCTTGGGCGGCGGGCCGCTGACGTTGGCGCCGGTGTAGGGGTTGTAAACTCCGCCGTGGCAGGCGCAGTGGATGCGGTCGGCCTGCGGCTCATATTGCACCGTGCAGCCCAGATGCGTGCAGACCGCGGTCATCGCAATCCAGCGGCCGTCCTCGTGATGGATCAGCATGGCCGGAGCAGTGCCGAACTTGAACATCAGCACCGCGCCCAGCGGCAGCTTTTGCGCGTCCTTGAGCGTGACCTCGGTGACCGCCGTGGCGCTCAGCGCCATCTCCTCCGGAGAGGCCAGATAGCGGTAGATCGGATAAGCCAGGGCCGCGGTATACGCCAGGCCGGCGGCTCCGGCCGCCGCCAGAAAGGCGCGCCGCGTTCTGATCTCGCCAGGCTCCAGATGTTCCGGGACGATGATTCCAGAATTCGTCTCTTCGTTCATAGACCTCACATCGCGGGCCGTCAGGCCGCGCCCTCCATCGTTTTGCTTGCGCGCGCCACCACGGACACGAGCCATCCGATCACGCCCAGGCCGGCCACAAAGAGAACCAGGAACAGTCCCACCACCCACCAGTTGGTGGCCACGGCCCGCTGCCACACGTCGTAGCCTTTGCTGAGAAGGGTCAGGTCGCGCACGCCGTCGCGGTAGACGGTAAACAGAATCTCAACCAGCACGGCAACGAGCACCGCGGCCCAGCTCAGCAGGCCGGTCGCGCGCTTGCCGAATCCGGCGATGGCTCCCAGCAGAACGGCCACCGCGACCAGCGCCAGCCAGCCGTAACCGGCAAATCCGGCAAACTTGTAGAGCGGATAGCCAGAGTGCCCGGCAAGACCGGCCTTGACCACCTCCGGCTGCACGCTGGCGGCCCACACTCCGGCGGCCAGATAAACCACCCCGAAGAGCGCGGCCACCTTGCCGCCGAGGCCGGCTACAAACCGCTTCTCCTCAGCAGTGAAGGTCGAGCGGCCCGCGAGATACACCAGCCACAACCCTCCGATGAACAGGCCGCCGGCCATCATCAGCAGCCAGCGCGGCGTCAGCGTGGGGTCGCCCGTGGGCAGATAGGCGCCCATGGCTGAGGCGGAGTACATATCGCGCCAGACCTCGGGGCGCAGCATCAGCGTCATGTTGGTCGAGAGCAGCCGGGCAACGCTGCCGGCCAGCAGCCACGCAATGAGGCCCACCCACCAGGCCGAGCGCCCGGCCTGAAGCCGCGCCTGGAACTGGTAGAGCAGCCAATAGGTCAGCATGAGAATGCCGACGATCGAAATCCAGTAGAGGCCGATCAGCACGCTGCTGGTGTAAAGTGCGCGGCCATAGAGCACCTGCGCAAAGAGCAGCGGCGGCACGCCGAGGTTGATCACGAAGGTCATGACCACCGTGAGCCGTCGCGCCAGGGCCCGCGCGGCGACCAGCGAGACCGGCGAACTGCGGAAGAGACTGAGCAGCACCGCAAGCAGCAGTCCGCCCAGCAACATCTCCACGGCCACAAAGTGCAGCGCCAGAGTCACGACATGGAGCAGCTTCAGCAACCATATCGGAGCTGGCAAAGGAATGGGATCGACTGCGGGAAATGGATACATGACGTTCTGAAGATTCCTTTCACTCTCCGGCGGACGTGCAAGTTGCAAAGAGGGCGGCCACGTCCCTTCGCCGCGCCGGGATGCGCCGGCCTCCAGTCCCAGCCGGCACTCCAATCCAGTTCACCATCATAAGCCACGCCTCGGCTGCAGACATGGGTTTGGGCGGTGGGAAGCCGCGAAATATTTTGGACTGTTTTGCTCCAAATTCAGATGGAAAGATAAGAGTCATCTTCTGCGCCGAAGACGGTCTGTGACGCGCAACACGTGCTGATGTGACAAACTCAACTGCGCAGCCGGCTCACTGCAAATAGGATCGAAAACCTGGAGCGGAAGTGTCGCCGGAGTGCGGCGGAGTTTCCCATTCCTCGGCGCTTTCGGCTATGTTGTCAGTTCGTCAGGATATTCCATGAAGAAAACCAACTCGTCGATGCAACTGACGCGCGCCGCCGACTATGCCATTCGTGCCATGGTCCACCTGGCCGCCCTGCCTGCCCATCGGCGCGCCTTGCTGCCCGCGCTGGCTGAGGCCACGGGCGCTCCCGAGAGCTTCCTTTCCAAGGTGCTGCAAGCCTTGTCGCAGGCCAAACTGATCTCTTCGCGGCGGGGACAGGCCGGGGGCTTCGCCATTCTGCCCGCCGGCTGCCAGGCGTCGATGCGCCAGGTGATCGAGGCCATCGACGGCCCCTTGTGTCTGAATGTCTGCCTGGCCACTGAGCGATCCTGCTCCAGGAAAATCTGGTGCCCGGCGCACCCGGTCTGGGCGCGGGCTCAGGAGGCCATGCTCGGCGTCCTCAACGTAACGCTGGTCGCCGACCTGGCCGCGCAGGCGTCTGCCGTTGAAGTTCCCACGGCCGGCAGCGCAAAGGCCGCAGGTTTGCTCCCTCTTCGCGGGAATGGCCAGTGAGCGCGTGAGCGGATCGGCCGCGCTGCCGGGCAATCGGCATCGCGCAAAGCTCCACCTTTCGGTCTATGCCTGCCCTCATCCCGCCCCGTATACTTGCTGCCATGTTTGAGGCACTGCGCACCACCACTGTCTTGGGACTGCTGGCGGCGGGAGTTCCCGCATTTCTTTCCGCACAAGCCACAGCTCCCGGTGCTCTTCCCCCAGGGCAAACGGCCGAAACACCCGCTGCACAATCCGCGCCGATGGGCACTTCGGCAGGCAACTCGGCGCACCCCGCGCTCCTCGACGCGCAGCATCGGCCCATCACCGCCGGCGGCTTCGTCAAGACCGGGCCCATCGTCTTTGAAGACATCTCGGAGAAGGCCGGCCTCACCCACTGGACCCACAAGATGGGCACGCCGGAGAAGAAATACATCGTCGAGACCAAGGGCTCCGGAGTGGGGCTTATCGACTATGACCATAGCGGCTGGCTGTCGATCTACGTGGTGAACGGCTCGACCGTGGATGCGCTCACGGGCAAGGAGACGCCCCCCCACGCGGCGCTCTTCCGCAACAATCACGACGGAACCTTTACCGACGTAGCGGCCCAGGCGGGCGTAACCAACGACCGCTGGGGCACGGGCGTGGCCATCGCCGACTATGACAACGACGGCTGGCCCGACATTTTTGTCTCCAATGTGGGCAAGAACCGGCTCTATCACAACAATCGCGACGGAACCTTTACCGACGTGGCCGAGAAGGCCGGCGTGCAGTTGGGCAACTGGTCCAGCGGAGCCACCTGGGGCGACTACGACGGCGACGGCCGCCTGGATCTCTTTGTGGCCGGCTATCTCCATTGGGACTGGAACAACCTGCCCGTGAGCGGCGAGGGCGGAGCCACCAACGCCTTCTGCACCTTCCGCGGCGAGCAAACGGCCTGCGGACCGAGGGGGCTCAAAGGCGAGCCGGACCATCTCTTCCACAACAACGGTGACGGAACCTTTACCGATGTGAGCGAAAAGGCCGGCGTGGCCGACAAGCCGGGCTACTACGGGCTGGGCGCGGTCTTTGTGGACATCAACAACGACGGCAAAATCGATCTGCTGGTGGGCAACGACTCCACGCCCAACTACATGTATCTGAACAAGGGCGACGGCACCTTCGAGGACGTGAGCTACGCCTCGGGCTTCGCGCTCAACGAGGCCGGCCGCGAGACCGCATCGATGGGCATCGCGGTGGGCGACTACCAGAACAACGGCCAACTGGCCATCTTCGACACCACCTTCTCCGACGACTACAAGCCCTTCTACCGCAACGAGGGCGACGGCAACCTGACCGACATCAGCTACCAGTTGGGCATTGCCGAAGTTTCAGTTCCCTTCCTCAGTTGGGGCGACGCCTTTATCGACTACGACAACGACGGCTGGAAGGACCTGCTGATGGCCGACGGCCACGTCTACCCGGAGGCGGACAAGTACAACTGGGGCACCAGTTGGGCGCAGCGGCCCATGCTCTTCCATAACATCGAGGGCAAGCGGTTCGAGGCTGTTCCGGCGGTGGAAGGAACCGGCCTGGCGGTGGTCATTGCTGGCCGCGGCATGGCTGTCGGCGATCTCTTCAACGACGGCAAGCTCGACGCGGTGATCAACGTGATGGACGGCCATCCGGTCCTGCTCCGCAACGTGAACCCGGACAAGAATCACTGGCTCGAACTCAAGCTGGTGGGCGGCCCGAAAAGCCCGCGCGACGCGGTGGGCGCCACAGTCTACGTGACCGCCAACGGCATGAAGCAGCGTGGCGATGTGCTCAGCGGCGGCAGTTATCTCTCCAGCAACGATCCCCGCCCGCACTTCGGCCTGGGCCAGGCAACCACTGTGGATGCGATCGAAGTCCACTGGCCCAGCGGCAAAGTGGAGCACTTCACCGTCCCCGGCGTCGACCGGATTGTGACGCTGACGGAGGGGACAGGGAAATAGTGAGTAGGGAATAGGGAGTGGGGGATAGGGAGTAGGAGACGCCCGGCATCGAGCAAGCCGCCAGTGATTGCTTGGTTACTGACGGTTTGCCGGTGATACAACCGAAATCCTAGATTTTCTCCCAGGAAGCTCAATTCGCGCCTCCTCCGGCACTGCGGCTGGAATCGGCGGGTGGCTGGACAGTGTTTTCGCCGAACTTTCTTTGCGGTTGTCACGTATCTTGCGATTATGCTGAAGGTCCACATGACGTCACTGAACAGGACGGCCCGTATCGCCGGCCTTTGGTACCTGGGGTTCACTCTGGGGCCGTTCTACCTGCTCTATGTCCCGTCGCAAACGGTGGTGCACAACGACGCTGGCGCAACTGCAGCGCGTGTTCTCAGCCACGAGACCCTATACCGCTGGGGCATGTTTGCCGAGACGCTGGGCGCGGTCATCTTTATCGGGCTGAGCCTGGCGCTCTATCGCCTTTTTGAAGGCGTGGACCGCCACCGGGCACGGCAACTGCTGGCTCTAGTGTTGGTGTCCTCTGCGCTAGGTCTAGTGAACGTGGTCTTCAGCGCAGCCGCGCTGATCATCTTCAAGGGTGGCGATGCCTTCGCCGCTTTCGACAGCCACACACGCGAGACTATCGGGATGGTCCTGATCAGGATGCACGGGCAGGCGAATGGCATTAACCAGATGTTCTGGGGACTGTGGCTGCTGCCATTCGGATGGCTGGTGATGCGCTCACGCTTTCTGCCGCGCTGGCTTGGCTACTGGCTCTTGCTCGACGGTGTGGCCTGGGTTGTCGTCGGCATCGCCTGGTTTCTCGCTCCGCAATACAATAACGCTCTGTTTCGATCCCTTCAGCCGGTGTTTCTTGCCGAGCTTGCCGCCATGCTCTGGCTGCTGATCATGGGAGCAAAGGAGCAACCCCTCGTTGAGCCTGCGAATCCGTAGTTTTCGCGCACCGGATGCGCCACACAAGCTCTGATGGGGTGGGCTTTCCGGTCCTTTGGTCCGTCGGCGATCCCTCAGGGGTTAAAACCCCATTTTCCTGCTGTCTTTTTCGGCCCGGCTAAAGCCGTGCCCTTGTTACAAAACCTTCTCCGACTGGGTTTTTCAGCAAGCTGAGAAGCCGTGCCCCTGTTACAAAGCAAAATTTCTTACAACACGCTTTACTTTGTGCCCAGGCCGTCATGCTCGTGGTAATTGGGATAAGGCGGAATCACCGGGTAGTCGACAGGGTGCTCTTTGAGCTGCTGCATCACGATGTCAACAGCGCGCTCCAGCTGAATGTCGTGGCCCTCGGCAACATCCTTGGGCAACACGTCAACTTCGACGTCGGGCGGGACGCCGTGCCCTTCCACTTCCCACGCGCCGTGCAAACCAAAGATGGCAAAGCGCGGCGCCATCACACGACCGCCGTCGATGAGCACCGGATAGCCGCCAATGCCGACCAGGCCGCCCCAGGTGCGCGTGCCCACCAGCGTT
>Ga0181529_10001012_pt1 | contig 38685 bp, 28 predicted proteins | sample PEATcosm2014_Bin_36_FD_119763 | JGI IMG/M metagenome (GOLD analysis project Ga0181529, IMG submission 119763) | Peatland microbial communities from MTU Mesocosm Facility, Houghton, MI, USA - PEATcosm2014_Bin10_30_metaG | ecosystem: Environmental > Terrestrial > Soil > Wetlands > Peat | place... | reverse complement strand
CGCTACGCCGAAACCGACCAGATGGGCGTGGTGTACTACGCCAACTACCTGGTATGGATGGAGGTGGCGCGCATGGAGTGGTGCCGCGCCTTCGGGATCGACTACCGCGAGATGGAGCGGGAAGACGGCGTCGCCCTGGCCGTGGTGGAAGCCAACTGCCGGTATCGCTCTCCGGCGCGTTTCGACGATGAGATCTCGATCAAGGTGTGGGTGGAAGAGGCCAACTCGCGGGTTGCCACCATCCAATACGAAATGCGGATTGCCGGGGACGGCCGCCTGGTGGCCACGGGCTATACGCGCCACATATTTGTCGGTACCACCATGCAGAAAGCGCGCTGCCCGGTGCGGTATCGTGCGGCGTTCGGGATTGTCTAACAGAGCGCAGGTATTGATATTCGGCCTGCCGTGTTGCTCGGATTAGCGCCTGGCCTTAGCGGCGCCGCACCCGGTTTCCGGTAATGTTTTACGGCCACGTTCCGCCTTACGGCCCATTACGGCGCAAAACGCTTTGACGTTCACGGCCGGCGGATAGGCGCGGGGGCTATTTCGCGGACGCCGGCACCACGTTCCAGCCGTCCACCTGAATGTAAGATGCCGATCCGCCGAGCATCTTCCGCGGGTACGACCCATCGATCCGGCGCGTTTCACCGGGCATCAGTTCGAAATAGTTGTCGTCCCAGTAGACCGGTGCGATGTCGGCGCCGCCTTTGCCATTAAGAACAGTGAGGTGGACGAAGAAGGCCAGTTGCGAGGACGTATTCGTCACAGCCACGTGTTCCACCTGGTCGCTATCGCCGGGTTCGGAATTCCACGTCACGGACACCTGGGCCGGCGGGAGGGTTTGCAGGGCGGTGAGGTCGGCGTAGGTCTTTAGCTGGGCGTAAGGAAAGTCGGGCGCCGTCCAGTCGAATACGTCGGGTTGTGTGGAAAGCCAGTAGAAGTTCGAGCTGACCGCGTTGCCGGAGGCGTCGTCGGCCCGCAATTTTACAAAATAGGTGGTGGAGAGTCCGGGAATGCCGGGAAGGTAGAACACCCGCGTTGCACTGTCGCTGGGAATGTCCACCGGCACGGTCTGCGCATACATGAGAGTGAGGTCGATGTTATAGACCTCGGCTGTCACCCGATAGCCGGCGAGGCCCGCATACGTGGAGTTCACCACCACAATGGACGAATCGTCGTACGAAAACTGCACATGCACCGGTTCAAGCGCTTTCTTGGTGCCGAAGTATCCGCCGCCGGGGCGCAGGTAGTAATCGTAGAGGTGCCAGATCAGGCCGGGCCATGCGGTGTTCATCAGCCACTGGATCACGCCGGTGGAGACGTACTTGTTGCGGCCGTATGCTTCGAACATGGCGCGTTCGGCCTCGTAGGTCATGACCTGGCTCTTCATCGTATAGTCGTTGAGGTCCTTGGCGGCGCCGTAGCGGTTTTCCAGGGAAGTCGTGAAGTCGTCGGTCTGCGCGAAGTCGCCGCAGCCGGCGTGAAAATTCCAACCGGAATTCCCCACTGGCCAGAGATGCTGCGGCGCCAGCATCTGCTGCAGGCTGGCGGTGACGGGGACGGCGGGGCCGGGGCTGGTTTCGGTGATGAAGCCAAATGCGCCGCCGCGGTGCGTATCGGTCAGCCAGTAATTGGGCGCCACCCAATCGTAAGGCCCGGTCATCTTCACCCCGCTGATGCCCGCGCCCGGAGTGGTGTGATCGGCCGCGGAATTGAGATACGGATTAGGCCAGTTCTCCTCCGACATCACCTGCAGATACATTTGCTCGACCGCCGGTGGGGGTGCATTGTCGCTGCCGTAGAGAAATACGAAAACGCTAGGATGATTGCGGAGCTGCCGCATTTGGTAGCGCATCGATTCCCGTGCGATAGGGTAGTCTTCGTCGGTCCACTGGTCCCAATCTTCGAACGGCCCTATGCACCACCCCGGCATAATGAGAACCCCGTACTGGTCGGCAAGTTCGTAGAGATGGCTGTCGAGCATCTTGCCTTCGAGCCGCAGCGCATTGATGTGCATGTCGGCTGCGTAATGTACCTCGTATTCCTCGCGTTCCGGATCCTGCCGCAGCATGATGTCGTGGGTCCAGGCGGCGCCGCGAATGAGGATTGGATGGCCGTTAATCAGGAAGAGGCGGTGCTGATTGGCGTCGATCTGTGAATCGATCCGGCGGATGCCGAATTCGGTCGATGCGCTGTCAGAGACTACGCGGCCAATTTCGAACTGCATCTGCATCTGGTACAGGCTCTGCGGCCCCAGTCCGGCCGGCCACCAGAGCTGCGGGTTGGCCATGACAAGCTGCGGGAATTCCTGCGGCGCCAGCGTAATTCTGGTGGATGTACTCGCTTCAATCTGTACGTCCTTCGAAAACGCAATGCCGGCGACGCTGCCTTTCAGCGTGCCCTGAACCGGTTGGCCACTGCCGTTCGTGAGGTCGGCATACAAGGTAAACTGCGCCTGGTCGAACGTCGGGCTCAGGGTACTGACCACTTGCGGATTGCGCACGGACACGGGACCGGTGGAGAGCAGGTACGCGCTCTGCACAATACCCATGTCGTTATCGGGAGGCATGGGGTTCCAGTCCGCGAAATAAAGCCAAAGATCGTAGGTAAGAGGCGGAATCACTTCCACCGCGAGCGTGTTCACGCCGACCACCACGCGATCCGAGATATCGAACTCGAAGCCGCGGTACATGCCGGCCACTTGCGTGGAATCGGCCAGAAGCCTGCCGTTCAGCCAGATGTTGGCGCGGTAATTGATGGAATCGAAATTCAGCCACAGGCGCTGGCCTGCTACGTTGTGGGGGAGTATAGTCTGAGTGCGGTACCACCAGGAAACGATATAGGGATTATCGGGTGGCGGCGGGTCGATCAGAAAATTGTCGCCGGAATCGTACAGTGCGCCGGGCAGCGCCTTAAAGTTGAGGTCGTAAGTAGGATCGGGATAGATCTTGTCTTGCACCAGCGCGTTGAGCACAGTGGTGGGAACGCGCGCGGCGTACCACGTGCGGTCGTCGTATCCGGGTGTCGAGATTACGTCGCCCGTCTGGGTCACTTGCGCGGAAGATTGAATAGTCCAGTTAGTAAGATTGGTGCGCTCGACTCGGATGCCCGGGACGTGACGCACTTGGGCGGCTAAGGGGGGTACGGCAGGAATGCACCAGATCGCTACGCTGGATAAAACAAGACGCCGGATCGAAGTAGAGGAGGCCCAATACTTCACCAGTTCAGGGTAGCACGGGGACTTGCGGGCACAGGGCTACGGCTGGGTGCGTAACCGATCTGGGGGCGGAGAAGCCTCGCAAAGCTTCCCGCAGTGAAGCTGAGAATCGTTGGCCGCCGATGAAGGCCGATCAACGCGGAGAAATCATTTGCGTTCTTATCGGCGTCGATCGGCGCGGCCAATACTGCTTCAGATTGCCGGGGGCGGATTTTCAAGGCAAGCCCGTGGAGCCCCCAAAACGGATAAGCACCTGCTACGGGTGTGAGCGGCCGCACCATCCCAGGATCGCGTTACATTGATACTGATGCCCATTCAGATCGGCGATATCCTCGGCGATTATCAGGTTATCGGCGTCCTGGGCCGCGGAGGCATGGGCAAAGTCTACCGCGTGCGCAGCCTGGTCTCCGACCGCGAGGAGGCGATGAAAGTCGTCCTCCCCGATCTCGACGACAACGTGGCGCTGGCCGACCGCTTTCTCCGCGAAATCAAAGTGCACGCCAGTCTCCAACATCCCAACATCGCCGTTCTGCATTCCGCCCTGCGCATCGAGAGCCGCCTGGTGATGATCATGGAACTCGTCGATGGCCTCAGCTTGGAAGAAACGCTGCGCCGCGGGCCTGTCGAGATAGCGGTAGCCGTCCACTACATCGATCAGATTCTGTCGGCCCTGGCGTTTGCGCACCAGCGCGGCGTCATTCACCGCGACATCAAGCCGGCCAACATCCTGATTGCCGGCACCGGAGTCGTCAAGCTCACCGATTTTGGCATCGCGCGCCCCACCGGCGCAGTGCGCCTCACCGGAACCGGTCTCGCCGTTGGGACGCTGGCCTATATGTCTCCCGAGCAGATCCGCTCGGGAGAGGTGGACGCCCGCTCCGATATCTACTCGCTGGGCATCATGGCTTACGAAATGGTCGCCGGCCGCCATCCCACTCTGGCGGACACCGAGCACGCTACCCTGAACGCGCAACTGAATGTTGTTCCGCCCGACCTCGGCGCGGTGAATCCCCGGGTGCCGCAGGCGCTCTCCGCCGCCATCATGCGCGCGATTGCGAAAGAGCCTGGCCTGCGTTTCCAGACCGCGCTGGAATTCCAGGCCGCGCTGCAGGGCCTCGACTTCGCCAGTGTTCCGGTGCCTGCCGTTCCCACCGCTACCGCCGCGAGAACGCTGGAATTGGCCGAACTGGAAGCGCGTCTCTCCCGCGCCATCGGTCCCATCGCCGGCCGCCTGATTGCCTCGGCCGCCCGCCGCTACACCACAATCTCCGAAATTCGGCAGGCGCTCGCCTCGGAGATCGAAGATCCGAAGGAGCGCGCAGCCTTCCTCAAAGCCGCTTCCGGCCCCAAGACCGATCCCGGCGTCACCGCCACCATGGTTGTGCGCACCCCCACTGCGCCGGCGGCTTTCGATGCCGCCGCGCTGGACCGCCTCGCGCAGGCGCTGGCCCGGTTTATCGGTCCTATTGCCAAGGTCATGGTGACCCGCGCCGCCCGCTCGGCGCGCAATGCCGAGGAATTGCAAACCGCGCTGGCCGCCGAGATCCCATCCGCGGCCGACCGCCAAAGTTTTCTCAGCGCCGTCCGTTCCATTCTCTAACTCGCCCGCGCCCCGCCGTTCAAGACCCCAGCATCTTCAGCGCCCGGTCCAGACTGCGCCGCATCCGGTTGAACGATCCCGCCAGGACGGCGATTTCATCGCTGCCGCGCGCCGGCAGTTCCGGCATATCGACTTGCCCCACGCTGATCTGGTCTGCCATCGTCGAAAGCCTACGCAGGGGCCGAACCACCGCAAAGAGTAACAGTAGGTCCAGCAAAACGAGACTCGCCAGGAACACCGCCGCAAGACAGCTCACCAGCGTTTGAAACGCCTGGTTCGCCAACCGGATCGGCAGTGCCATCGGCACCGAGACGATCTGCGCACCCACAATTTCATTGGGCTGCCAGCCGAATCCATTGTTCGGTCCATAGCGCCGAAGCATCGCGGCCGGCGCCGCCGATGGCACGCTATGACACTCCAGGCACGGCGGAGCGGCCTGTATCGGCCGTGCGATGTAAAGCGACCGGCCGGTGGACGCGTCCCGCTCGCCCACCAGTTCTTTCGGCCCCCCGGGGCGGTTGCGAAACGCATTGATGACATCCGCTTCCCAATCCACCGCGCGGTCGCGTGGATTTGTCGGGTTCAGTACGGCTTCTTTGTACGCGTAGTCCGGATAGCTGGCCCGCAATTGGGCGAAATTCTCCGTCGCCGCAAATGCCGGAACCGTCTGTGGCAGGAACGACCGCTGGTGCTCCGCCTGCGCGACCAGAAGCGGCTTGATCTCCTTGGAGGTGTAATCGCGCGCCGATTGCATCGCTTCAATCATCAGCCTCGCCTGTCGCAGCACTTCGTCCCGTGCGCCGTTTTGGAGGAATTGGTGCGAGACCAAGGCCGCAACCGCCAGCCCCGCACCCAGAACAAGTCCTAGAATCAAGTTGAATTTCGCCAGAAGTTTCATGTGGTTCCCGATTCGAAGCCGTAACAGGCTTCTCCATATCCTATCGAATCTCTTCCGTCCTTACCGGCTACAATTGACCTATGCGCATCCTTCTCTTCAGCGGCAAAGGGGGCGTAGGCAAGACCAGTCTCGCCGCCGCCACCGGACTGCAACTTTCGCGCCTGGGACACCGCACGCTGGTGATGAGCGTCGATCCGGCGCACAGCCTGGCGGACGCCTTCGACCTCGAAACCAACCTCTTCCACGGCAAGACCGGCGACCCGTACGCCATCGACGAGCGACTGGCCATCCACGAGGTCAATATCCAGAAGGAGATCAAACGCAACTGGCGGGAGATTTCGTCGTACGTCACGTCGGTGCTGCGTACCACCGGGATCAGCGATGTCGAGGCCGAGGAGTTGGCCATCCTGCCCGGTATGGAAGAGCTGAGCGCCATGATGTACGTGAACCAGTTCCGGCGGGAAGGCAGTTACGACGTCATCGTGCTGGATTGCGCGCCCACCGCCGAATCCATGCGCTTCGTCAGCATGCCGACCACGCTCGAATGGTACATGAAACACATCTTTCCCTTTCAGCGCGGGATACTGAAAGCCGTCCGCCCGCTGGCCAATCGCGTCTCGCCGGTGGAGTTGCCGGGCGACAACTACTTCGCCAACATCCAGACCCTCTTCGCCAAGCTGGACGGAATCGGGGATCTGTTGGAAGATCCCAAGACCACCAGCGTACGGCTGGTGACCAATCCGGAACGGATGGTGCTGCGCGAAACCCAGCGGGCTTTCGTCTACTTCTCGCTGCATGGGTTGACGGTGGATGGCATCATCGCCAACCGCGTGCTGCCACAGACGGTGACCGACGCGTATTTCGAGGAGTGGCGCAAATCGCAGGCGGGAATACTCGACGAGATCGACACCTACTTCGCCCCCGTGCCGGTGAAGCGCGTGCCGCTGTTCACCCACGAGGTGCTGGGCCGCGTACGCCTGGAGGAACTGGCGCGTGCGCTGTATGCGGAGAAGGAAGACCCGGCGGCCGTGGTCCGAACCGAGGCGCCGTACCGCTTCACCAAGACGGACGGCCATTACCAGGTGAGCCTCAGCCTGCCGTTTGCCGTCAAGGGCGAAGTGAGCCTGTTCAAGAAGGGCGACGAACTGGTGGTGGAGGTGGGCACGCTGCGCCGGCACATCGGGCTGCCGACTTCGATGGCGGGGCTTTCCCCCGGCCGCGCGAAGTTGGAGAATAAGGTACTGACCGTGGAAATGAAGGAGAACTGATATGGAAGAGAAAACCGATTCCGCTCCCGCCGCGGCGCATGGACCCGGCTGTTTCTTTTGCACCACGGCGCTTCCACTGCTCGAACGCTACGTCTCGGTGGAGCGCTGCGCATCGGAAGCCACGCGCGACCACTTCCGGGCATCGCGGGTGGAGTTTCTGAAAGGACTTCGCAGCTTGATCGACGACCGGATCGCGCACCTGAGCAAGGAAGAGCCTAAGGGAACGCACGTCACCGTAGAGTAAGGTCTTATGCGGGGCAGGTTAACAACCCGCCGCGGGATGAAAACCTGCTCCGCAAATCGGCCGCTACTTCAACTTGGCCAGGATCTTGCGGACGTCCTGGGCGGCTTTGGAACTGGGGTCCAATTCGAGGTACTTGGTGTAGGCTTCCTTGGCGGCCTGATTGTCGCGCAATTTGTGGCGGGCTTCGGCGAGTTTTAGCCACGCCTCGGAATTGCCGTCGTTGCGCCAGGTTGCGGTCTGATAGCGGCGCACGGCCGCGGTCCAGTTACCCTTCTTCCGGTATTGGTCGCCGACGGCTACGTCGCGTTTCGATTGCAACGGATTGAAGGAGTAATCGTCCCGGGTGAGCGAAGTATCCTCTTCGGGCGGGACTTCTTCGTTGGCGGACGTGGCCTTCCCTGTCCGGTCGCGCTTCAACTCGGGCGTCTTTGGGTCCTGGGAACCGGGCGGAGGCGCATCCTGAGCGCACAGCGGCGCCGCGGCCATCAGGGCCAGCGCGATGAGCCAGCGTGACATAATCTAAGTATAACTTCCCTTTCATGGACCTCCGAGAAAAGGCAGCGCAGCTTCCGCTAAGCCCAGGGGTGTACCTGTACAAGGACGCGGCCGGGCAGGTGATCTACGTCGGCAAGGCGAAGATTCTGCGCAACCGCGTGCGCAGCTACTTTTCCGAGGACAAGCTTGCCGACGTCAAGACCGGGACGCTGATTTCGGAAGCGCGCGACTTGGACCACATCCTGGTGGATAACGAAAAGGAAGCGCTGGCGCTCGAGAACAACCTGATCAAGCAGTACCAGCCGCGTTTCAATATTCTGTTGCGCGACGACAAGACGTATCCGTACGTCAAGCTCACGCACGAGCGTTTCCCGAGGGTTTACGTGACGCGCCGGCTGCGCAAGGACGGAGCCACCTACTTCGGCCCATTTTTTCCGGCCAACCTGGCGCACCGATTGGTGCATTTCATCCATCGCCACTTCCTGGTGCCATCGTGCAAGGTGGATCTGACCCGCTTTCATCCCAAACCCTGTTTGCAGTTCCACATCCACCGCTGCCTGGGACCATGCGTGGAGGGTTTGACCACGGACGCTCTCTATGCGACGGCGGTGCGCGATACCAAACTCCTGCTGGAAGGGCGGCATGGCGACCTAGCGCACGGACTTCGCGCGCGGATGGAAGCGGCGTCGGAAGAGACGCGTTTCGAGGAAGCGGCCTCGCTGCGGGACTTGCTGGCCACGGTGGAAGAGATGGACGAGCGTCAGAAGATGGCGGCTGCGACGGGCGACGACGTGGACATCCTGGCCTGCTATGCGGAGCCGCCGCTGGTGGCGCTGAACCTGTTTCACCTGCGCCACGGGCAGATCGTGGACCGCCGGGAGTTTTTCTGGGAGGACCAGGAGGAATTCGACGAGCCGGAGTTCTTCTCCTCTCTGCTGCAGCAACTGTACTTCGACCAGCAGTACATTCCCAGCGAAATTCATGTGCCGGTGGATTTCGAGGACCGCGAGGCGCTGGAGGAACTTCTTTCCGAGAAGCGCAACCGCAAAGTGGAGATCCGGACGCCCCAACGCGGACAGAAGAAGGCCCTCTTCGATTTGGTCGCGACCAATGCCAAACACAGTTTCGAGGCGCGATTTCGCGTGCTTAAGCCGTCGTCGAAGGCCATTCGGGAGGCTTTGCAGGACGCGCTGAACCTGCCGGACGCGCCCGGGCGCATCGAATGTTTCGACATTTCGCACATTCAGGGCACCGACAAAGTCGCCAGCATGGTGGTGTGGGAGGACGGGCGAATGAAGAAGGCCGATTACCGGAAGTTCATCATTCGAACGGTGATCGGCAACGACGATTTCGCCAGCATGCGGGAAGTGGTGACGCGGCGCTATTCGCGGCTGAAGGAAGAGGGGACGCCGATGCCGGGACTGATTCTGATCGATGGCGGGTTGGGGCAATTGCATGCCGCGGCGGAGGCGCTGGAAGCGATCGGGGTGATCGACCAGCCGTTGGCGTCGATCGCCAAGCGCGAAGAGATCATCTACGTTTTGGGGCAGGAAGACGAGCCGGTGGTGTTGGACCGCTTTTCGCCGATTCTGCACCTGGTGCAATCCATCCGGGACGAAGCGCACCGGTTTGCGGTGACGTTCCACCGGTCGCGGAGGAACGCGCGGCAACTGACGTCGGAACTGGATGCGATTCCGGGAGTGGGGCAGAAGACCGTGCAGAAGCTTTTGAAGGGATTGGGGAGTTCGGAACTGGTGCGGGCCGCATCGGAGGATGAGTTGGCAGCGGTGGTGGGACGGGCCGCGGCGCGGAAAGTGAGGGCGCACTACGGTTCGAGGAACGAGGAAACCGAAAAGCCGGGTCGATAGGGGGAAGGGTTCCTCCAACCGGTGCCCGGCACTCAAGCCGCGTCTATTTAGCGGTGCTCTGTGTTTACCGTGACGATTCCTAGGAATGCATGCCGACAACGGCCACTAGTTCGTCGAGGTGGGCGCGGGTAGCTTGCACCTGTTCCGTCATGGCGGATGCGCTTTCGGCTGTGTGTTGTGCGTTGCTCACGTTATTTTGGGTCACGGATTCGATGCGGGAAATCGCTTGCCCGATATTGGCCACGCCGCGGGACTGTTCTTCGCTGCTGGCCGCGATATGGGACACGACCTCGCTGCCGCTGGCGACTTTGGCGGCGACTTCGCCGAAAGCCGAATGGGTCAGCGATACCAGGGCCACGCCGGTTTTTACGTCGGAAATAGTCTTCTCGACGATGTCAGCGCTTTGCCGCGCGGCATCGGCGGCGCGTTGGGCGAGGGAGCGGACTTCATCGGCGACCACACTGAATCCCGCCCCGGCGGTACCGGCCCGGGCGGCCTCTACCGCTGCGTTGAGCGCCAGGATGTTGGTGTGAAAGGCGATTTCGTCGATGCTCTTCAGCACGGCCGCCACCTGGTTGCTGGACTTGGAAATGGCTTCCATGGAATGGGTCAGATCGTTCATAGCTTGGGCGGCCTTATCGGCGGTTTGCAAGGCTTCCTTCATAAGTCCATCGGCTTCCTTGGCCCGATCCGCGTTTTGGCGAGTGGTGGCTGAGATCTCTTCGAGCGATGCCGACGTCTCTTCGATGCACGCCGCTTGTTCCTGGGCATCCTGCGCAACGATCTGGCCAGACTTCGCCATCTCGCTGGCAGCGTGTGCGGCTTCGCCGGCGGCCCCTTCCACGCCATGGATCACACGGAGGATGGGGCCGGTGATCGACCGGCGAATGGTCAGGTTGACCAGGACGCCGGCCACCAGGAGGGTAGCGCCGAAGACGCCCAATGCCAGCCAGCGTTGGCTGGCGGAATTCGCCTGAACCACGCCGAGTTGCCGTTTCAGGTCGCCCGAAGACAGGTCTTTGAACTTCTGCAGCGCGCTCTTGATATCATCGGTGCGCGCCGCCAGCGACTGCATTTTTTGCTGGGTTTCTGCCGTCATTTCGGTAGATCCGGAGAGCATGCCGCGGTAGATTCCCTTGGCTTCGCCGACAAGTTGGTCGGCCGCTGAAGCGAGTCTCCGGGCCTCGGCGGTGCGATCGGCCGCCAAATCGGGGATGGCGGCCACGGCGTTGAGGCCTTCGACCATCTGCTTTCCGTCTTCCGAAGCGCGATCCAACCCGGCCGAATCCTGCATGACCACGGCATCGGCAAAGCCTTTGACCACGCGCTCAAAGGCCGCTTCGGCGGACTGGCTGCGTTGGGCCGCCGGAAACAGGGCTTCGGCAGTGGTCCGCATGGTGAGCTCGGTGTTGAGCCCCTGTACTTGGCCCAACACGGTGGATATGACGTAGCCGAGGACGAAGATCCCGATGCTGAGCCAAATTTTAGCCGCGATACTCAGGCGTTTCATGAGTCCTTTTCTCCTATTTCACTTCCAGCGTTTTGACACCCGCGGTGGCGGCGGTTGCACTGACATAGCCGATAGCGCCCTTGGTCTTGGCGACGTAGGCTACCATTTCGGCATCCGAGGCGAGGGACTTAGGCATGGACGCTTTGCCAGTGAATACCAAGCTGCGGTAGTAGGTTTCGAAGGCGGCGTCGGTCTTGCCGACGTACCCTTTCAGGAACGCTTCCCGGGTTGCGCCTTCCTTCAGCAGGACCGGTTCCACATGGCTGCCGTCCGACAGCGAGGTTTTGGTCGCCAGGAAGACGCCTTTCAGTTCGTCCGCGGTGATCGCGGAGGCGCCTATACTGGAATTCGCGATCACCTTGATATCGCCCGCACGGGCGCTTTGCGCGGTGAAGATGCACACTGCCGCCGCGCCGAGGAATAGTCTTGAGTGGCTCATATGATTCTCCCGACCGCTTGTCTTCTAGAGTGAAGTCTCAGAATTCCAGTCTCAGGGCGGCTGCCAGGATGCGTGCGGGCCGCGCAGCGGATGGCTGGCCGAAGGACGCGTTGGTCTGGACGCCGGCTGTACTGAACGTTGCACCCGTGGTGTAACCGGAGAACTGGGTGTGATTGAAGATGTTGTAGCCCTGGAACTGCAGCTTCAGGCCGCTATGCTCACCCCAAAGATGGATGTACTTTTGCACTGTGGTGTCGAAGTTCGTGTATCCGGGACCGGTAAGCGCGTTCACGCCCAGGTTGCCAATAGTGCCGACCGGGGCCAATTGGAAAGCCGCGGTATTGAAGTACGTGCCCGCCGGACCGGCAGTCTTGGAATTGCCCACTGCATAGCAACGAGCGGTTTCGCTGGCCGAACCTGTGATATCGGTTCCGGCGGAGCTGGTGCAGGTTGGGCTGAAGGGTGCGCCGGTTGAGATCGTGGTTACGCCGGAGAGCGTCCAGGCGTCGGTGACAGCCGCCAACTGTTTGTTATGGAAGTGTTTGCCGGGCTTGGGCAGGTCGATGCCGTAGTAGACCGCCAGCGTCTGACGGCGGTCGGTGGTAATGGGGCCGTAGTTGCGGGCCTCGTTACTGGCGACCAGGGGATCGAAAGTGGTAGTGCCGAGCGTGTGCGACCAAGTGTAGGACACGCCGTACATCACGCCTCTGGAGAAGCGGCGTTGGAGCGAGGCATGCAGGGCGTTGTAATTGGAGTGTCCGAGGAAGGCCTCTTGGCTGATGTCGCCGTACCCGGGGTATGCGGTGCGAAGCAGGACCGCGGGCAGCGGTTTGGACGGTTGTGTAGGATCGGCGTTGGCCGCCAGGAAATCGGCGCCAAGAGGTATGGGGTTGAGGTTTACACGGAGGGGCAGCTTGGTGCCCCAGTTGCCGACATAGGCGGCGTCGAGCACCATACCCCAGCCTAGGGCCTGTTGGATGCCCAAGCTGGCATTGCGTTCGCAGTCGAAAGGCACCTTGCCGGCGAAAAAGCTGACGCTTCCGGGGCCGTACAGGCCGCTGGATCCGGAGAGCGCGGTCAGCGGCTGATAGTACACGGTCGCGGTATAAGCGACCGGCGCCTGGCCCGACATGTTGGAGACCTGGTTGGTATCGAGACGGTTGAAGTAGTAACCGTAGCCGCCGCGGATGGCGGTACGGCCATTGCCGAAGAGATCGTAAGCGAAGCCCAAACGCGGGGCGGGCACGAGCGGCTTTGTCGAGTATGGCGCCGAGCTGACGCCATTCAGTCCCGCAACCTTCATTCCGGCGGAGGGACTGCCCGAGTTCGGAATAAAGAGTCCGATGTAACTAACCGGCGCAGTCGCTCCCGTCACGGGATCCTTGGCTACGCGTTGGCCGGTGGCGTTGAGTCCGGGGACATACAGGCGGGCCATGGCGGACGGGCTGTAGGACGACGGGTCGAAATATGCGAAGGTATTGTTAAGATCCTGCTGGGGAGACTGGTGGTAGAAGCGCATTCCCACATCGACCGTGAGTTTACGGTTGATGCGCCAATTGTCCTGGAGGTAGAACTCCGCGTTCCAGTAAGCGGCATTGAACACGGTGCGTTTGGTGGCTTCCGAGTAAGTGTCAAGGTCGCCAAGGAGAGCGTTGGCGTAGCCATCGCCGGTGTTCAGAAGGTTGTTCGCATCCGGGGCGAAGCTCAATGTGCCGGCATAGGTGTTGCCGCCGGGCTGAAGCTTGAAAGTCCGTTCCAGGTAGATGCCGGCCTTGACGGTATGCGCGCCATGGTTGACGGTGAAGTTATCCCCGAAGGCCCAAAGGTTGTTGGCGTTGGCATATTCGGCCGTTCCGGTGCCGATGCTGACGGGATTGGACGGTGTGCTGCCGAAACTGATCGACGGCACGTAGTTGTGCATGGCGTTGGAACTCGAAGCGGGAGAGAGGTCTTTTTGAAAGAGGAACGGAATGTTGCCCACCTGGGAACGATCGACTGAGGCGGGGTCGTTCTCGAAGTATGCCCACTCGTTCCAGCTCTTGCCGAAGGTGAACTCGTTGATTGTGTTTGACGAGAGCACGTAGGCCAGGCTGGCGGCGTAGCCGTGACCGGGATTGGGATGATCGACGATACCGGTCTTCCACTGGACACCCTGGTAGAGCGCGGTCTGGTCGTCGGAGTCGTTGATGTAGCGGAGGTAGGCAAAGATCTTCGAGGTGGGGTTCGCATCGATACGAATCACGTCGTTGCGGCGCGGGTGCGGGGCGCTGCCTGCGTCCTGAAAGTTGTACTGGTTCGCCAGGGCGCTGGAGCCAAGGGAAGGTGCGCCGTACGGATTGTTCGGCTTAGGTATGAAATTGAGAATCGCCAGGCCCATGGCGCTGATACGGCTCTGGGGAATCAGGTTGCCTGGGAACTGGGTGCCCGTCAGAGGGTCGATGATCTTGATGAGAGCGCCAGCGCTCGAGTAGCTCCGGGAAAAATCGCCGTTACGTTCCAGGACTGTGGGCACGGTGCGGTACTGGGTGGTGGCGTTGACGAACTGGCCCGTAATTTCCTGCGACGCAAAGAAGAAGAGTCTGTTCTTGGTCCGCTTAATCAATGGAATGTAACCGGGCCCGCCCAGACTCCAGCCTTCGACGTTGTAGCGGTACGGAGTCCTCGCCAATGACGAGCGATTGTTGAAGAAACTGTTAGCGTTGAACTCCTCGTGACGGTGGTTCCAGGACGCGGTTCCATGCCAGTCGCGGGAGCCGCTCTTGGTGATGACGATGATCTCACCGCCGGAGTTTCGGCCGAATTCGGCCTGGTAATTGGATGTCAGGACCTTGAGCTCCTGAATGGCATCCATATTTGGCTCGAAGTGGACGGTGGTGTTGGAACCGGTGTCCATGTCCGTGATCCCATCGACGGTGAAGTTCTTGGCGCTGCTATTGCCATTGATGGTGATGCCGCCGACGCCGGTGGGCGAGGTGACGTCGCGATTGGTAGTATCGAGGACACCGGGAATCAGGCTCATAAACCCAAACAGGTCGCGGCCTTTCAGGGGAATCCGGTTCAATTGCTCGCCATCGACGAGCGAAGATTTTTCGCTGGATTTGGTTTGTACGGGGGTAGCCTCGGCGTTGACGGCCATCTGCTCGTTGACGCTTCCGACCTCGAGCTTGATTCTACCCATATCGCGGGTTTCGCTGCTGGAAAGGGTGACATCGACCGCCGCCCAGCTCTTGAACCCCTCGCGTGTGATGGCCAGACAGTACACCGCCGGAGGGATATTCGAAAGGCGGAACGACCCCAGCGCATCGGTAGTGACAGTGCGCGAAGTCCGCGTGCCTTGATCGATAACCTTGACTTCGGCGCCCGAGATGACGCCATTACTTGTGTCGATTACCGTGCCAACGATCGAGCTGGCGACCGTCTGCGCATAGAGACCCGCACACGTCGAAGCCAGCGCCAAGAGAGTCTTCGTTATATGAGTCATGAGCAAAGATGTCCTTAGATGTCGAACCATTCCGGGCCGGTGCCCGGTCCTGATCTCTTTATCGGCAAGAACTGCACCAACCTTTAGGAAGACAGAACGCGTATCCACATATTCGCGCTCCGGGTGGAAAGGCCGATGCCGCGGTCCGCCATGGTGAAATGTCCGTGTGTCGCGGGTACGGCTGGGGAGTCATGGCTGTTCGCGATGGCTAACGCTCGCACGGCAAGTCCGTGGACCGGACGGTCGATCCTGAAATCGGATCGAGGGCACACTACGACGAACGTCGCCGTCGGCGGCCTCTGGAATACGGTGGTTCCTATGTGCCAGTCGTGCGTGTTGCTAAACGGCCAAACGGGCATCGCGTCTATTTCACGTCCAGGGTTTTGACACCCGCCGTCGCAGCCGCGCTACTGACATAGCCGATAGCGCCCTTGGTCTTAGCGACGTACGCTACCATTTCGCCATCCGAGGCGAGGGACTTTGGCATGGACGCTTTGCCGGTGAATACCAGGCTGCGGTAGTAGGTTTCGAACGCAGCGTCGGTCTTGCCCACGTACCCCTTAAGGAACGCTTCGTGGGTGGCGCCGTCCTTCAATAGCACGGGCTCGACATGGCTGCCATCGGACAGCGACGTCTTGGTGGACAGAAACACGCCTTTGATCTCGTCGGCCGAGACCGACGAGGTCCCTACACTTGAATTGGCGATCACCTTCAGATCGCCGGCCATGGCGCTCGACAGTGCCAGAAAACCGACCACCGCGGCTGCGAACAGGGAATTTTGATATTTCATTTTTCGTTCTCCTTTCCTTAGTCCAACGTGCGTTAGAAGTTCCACCCGGTACGGATCACGAGCATGTTGGTTTTGGGTTTCAGGCCGGCCGGGTTTTCCTGTGGATAGAATCCCCGGAACGAGTAGGGCAAACCGTAACCATCCATGAAGTGTCCCTCGATCTTTAGATCCCAGTGAGCCGTCAGTTCGATCTTGGCGGCCGCGACCGTATCGTAAATGTGATTGGTGGGCGGTGTACTGCTCTGGCCCGGCACCGGGCAGAAGCGGGACTCATAGGCGCCCAGCTCCAACCGCTTGGCAACGCGATACGCCGCCGAGACGTACCAGCCCCGCGCATCGGTGCCAAAGCCGGCAGCCGGGAGCGGGCCGACCTTGGTCAGGCCGCTGGAAGTGTCACGGCGGTATTCGCCGTCCAGCGCCAGGTTGCCGATTTTGTACTCCGTGTAGAAAGTGACGGTGTTACTGTGCTCCCAGATCGTATAAGGAAACGTCATCCCCGGCGCCACCTGCATTGAGGCGTTGCCGGTTGCCGGCGAGTGCATGCCCGAGGCGCCAAGCTGCAGACCCTTGACCAGGTCATTCCAGCGGAGGTCTCCGCCAAATTGCCTGGCCGGCATGCTGGTGAGGTTCAACCCGAGCGCCGCCAGGCCACATACGTAGCCACCGTACTTATCGAAGGACTCCAACCCGGCATAGCCGGTGTAGGAGATCTCGCCGTGTTTCTTGATCCCGATGGTTCCATAGACGTCGCCGCCGGTGTGCGCAATGGTGGATGCGCGCAGGTCCAGGGGATACATGGATTGCGGCAGAATGGCGAACGTGTGCAGAAACTCCATGTCCTGGGTGTCGTTGAACAGGCCCAAAACGGTCTTCACTTTTCCGGCCCGGATGCCGAACCAGTCCTTGAGCCGGTAATCGGCAAATGCGAAGTCCAGGGAGGGGTGCCAATTGCCCAGTTGGCCGATATTGCGGTCGTACACTTGCGCCCCCACGCGGAACTTATCCGTGAGTTGGGTTGAGATGTTAACTCCGCCGTCCGTCATGGCGAAGCTACCCTTGCTGGTGTTCATGGTCAGGTAGTTGTTGTCGTTCGAGTAGGCGAACCCTTGCGAGGCAAAGCTGTGAACCTGAAACTTCAGCCCGTCCACCTTGAAATCGAACTGTGCGTGCATCACCACCGGCGCCGCGCACAGAAACGCCACCAGTGCGGCGCCCTTCGTCTTGAAGTTCATTGTTTCTCCGTTTCTGGACCCCGGTGAACCAATCGCCGCTTACTGCTCTCGGTTCGCCTTCAATTCCCATATCGACATCCAAGTCGCGGGCGATTAGGGGGAAAGAGCACCTAGCTTCAAGATGAATCATCAGGTCCAGGGTGGGGTGAACCGCTGGTTTACCCGTGCTAGCCCGAAAGTCCCGCCGACCGTTCTTTCCCGCCGGGGAAGCGACGGGGCTGCGAAGAAAGCTGGTCCTCTCCCTGAGTTGCGATTGTGCGGGGGTTGCCCGGGCGGCGGAGGAATACGCATCCACTGGCGATTGATTCATGCGAGTGCCGGTCGGCTAGCCGCGCGGGGAGATTGGGCGATGTAGGGGCGGTGTTTCTGTCGCCCGTGCCGCTCCATAACTGTCGCGGTTCCGGACTTCCTTGCTCCCCCGGCCATCGCTTGGCTGGTTTACAGTGATAGGAACGGCCCAACCGGCCGCATTACGCTTGCAAAGGGGGAAGCCGGGTTCTTGCGCCATTGGATTGGGATTCTCATCTTCCTGGGACTGGGCCTCGGCGCGCTGGCCCAGGGCAACTACGAAGTCCAGGTCTACGGTTCCGACCTGGTGGCGCCCAAGGTCACCATGGTGGAACTCCACAGCAACTTCACGGCGAGCGGCGTCAAAGGCATCGTGGATGGAGTCCTGCCCACCAACCATGCCGAGCACGAGACGGTGGAGATTACGCACGGGTTTAACGATTGGTTCGAAACCGGTTTCTACATCTTCACCAGCATCCAGTCCGACGGCCACTGGTATTACGTGGGCTCGCACATCCGGCCGCGGGTGGCGGTGCCCAAGAAGTACACGGGGAAGGTGGCGTTCAGCATCTCCAACGAAGTCGGGTGGCAGCGGCCTGACATTTCGGCGGATACCTGGACGTGGGAGATACGCCCGATCATCGATACGCCCGACAAGATCCACGGGTGGTATTTCTCTTTCAATCCCACGTTCGACAAGTCGTTCCGCGGACCGGAAGCGCACCGCGGCTACGAGTTCTCGCCGAATTTCAAGTTCAGCTACGATGTCACCAAGAAAGTGGCTCTGGGCGCGGAATACTACGGCTCGTACGGGCCGGTGACGGGGTTCGATCCGCTGCGCGACCAGCAGCAACAGATCGTCCCGGCGGTGGATGTGGATTTCGGCGACAAGTGGGAATTCAACTTCGGCGTCGGCGTGGGCATGACCGGCGCCACAGATCACCTGCTGATTAAGGCGATTCTGGGCTACCGGTTCAACTTTAAGAAGTAGCCGGCCGCCGCTGGTGGCGATCCCTGGCGGTGAACGTCCGAATCCGCGGGTGTTCGCCGTGCATCCCGATGAGTCGGGACGCGGCGCGCACGAGTGCGCACGCCACAATCTTCTGGCGACCGCGGGACCGGGTGTGAATCGGCGCCGGTGTGTGAGACATTAGGAACTACGGTGAGAAAGCTCTTTTTCTGGAAGCTCAAGCGGCGCGAGCTGCAACTGGGAGACCGCACGCTGCTGATGGCGGTCCTCAACATCACGCCCGATTCCTTCTCGGATGGCGGCAAATTCCTGGACGCCGACCGCGCCTTCGCCCGCGCCATGGAACTGGAAGAACAGGGCGCGGATATCCTCGACATCGGGGCGGAATCCACGCATCCCGGGTCGGCGCGCATCACGGCGGCGGTGGAGATGCAGCGCCTGATTCCGGTGCTGAAGCGGCTGCGCGACCACCTGGCCATTCCGATTTCCGTGGACACGTATAAGGCCGAGGTGGCGGAGCGCGCGCTGGAACTGGGCGTCGAAATCATCAACGACCCGTCGGGACTGACTTTCGAGCCGAACCTGGCGCGCGTGGTTTCCAACAACGACGCCGGGCTGGTGCTGAACCATATGCGCGGGCGGCCGGAGACGTGGGAAAAGCTGGCGCCCATGCCCGATCCCATGGGGACGATCGGACGCGATCTGGAAGCCGCCGTGGGGCGCGCGCGGCGCGTGGGCATCGACAAATCGCGGCTGGCGGTCGATCCGGGCCTGGGTTTTGGGAAACGCCGCGAACAAAATACCTACATCCTGGGACACCTGCAGGAATTGGGCGGGCTGGATCTGCCGCTCTTGACCGGTCCGTCGCGGAAACATTTCCTGGCTCACGAGACGGAGGAAGAGACGCGGTTCGCGACGGCGGCGGCGGTGACGGTGAGTATCCTGAGCGGCGCGCACATTGTCCGCGTACACGACGTGCGGGAAATGCGTGCGGCGGCGGACGTCGCCGATGAGATTTTACGCTCGCGTACGGGTTCTTAGTCTATGTGACGCGCCATAGCCCCAAAGAGCGGGATATAGTCGCGGGACTCAAGTGGTAACGTTGCGTCTAGAGGAATGCATGTTGCGTTCATTACTGGTCCTTCTGGCGGGCGCGGTAGTATCTTTCGGACAGTCGCACCGCCCCGATGAGTATGCGCTGGTCCTGGCTGACCCTCCGGTAGCCCAAATGAGCCACTCGCGCGCGGAGTTATCCGGCGCGGCGGCCCAGGCGCGGTTGCAAGCCATCCGTACGGCCCAGAGTGGAGTGTTGGCCGAGTTACGGAGGCGCAAGGTGCCGGTCGCCGCGGCAGTGCAGATCCTCGCGAATGCCATCTTTGTGAGGACCGATCGCGAGACGGCGCTCGGCTTGCGCGCGATTCCGGGGGTGGCCCGGGTGCAGTATCTGCCGCCCGTCAAGCGCGATCTGAATGCAGCGACGGGGCTGATCAACCTGACGCCTGCATACACGGCGGTCGGGGGAGCGTCGAATGCGGGAGCCGGGCGGAAGATCGGCATCATCGATAGCGGAATCGATCAGAATCATCCCGGATTCCAGGATTCGTCGTTAACGCCACCCGCGGGATTCCCCAAGGGCGATTCGAATTACACCAACAATAAGGTCATCGTGGCGAAGAGTTATGTCTCTTACACCGCGAACGTCTATAACAGCCCGGACGACCTGAGTCCGCGGGACCACATGGGGCACGGTACGGCCATCGCTATGATCGCCGCCGGGGTGCAGAACACTGGGCCGCAGGGCACTATTCAGGGCGTCGCGCCCAAGGCTTTCCTGGGGAACTACAAGGTTTTCGGCTCTCCCGGGGTGAACGACTACATTCAGTTCAGCGCCGTGGTTCAGGCGCTCGACGATGCGCTGGCCGACGGGATGGACGTGGTGACGCTATCGCTAAACGAAGGCGACGCCGCCACCGAGGGGCCGCTCGATTCGGATACCGATCCGAACGGATGCAACGGGTACTGCGACATTCGCGTGCAAGCCGTGGAGAACGCCGTGGCGAACGGCATGGTGGTGGTCGCATCGGCGGGGAATGACGGCAATCTCGGCATGCGGACGCCGACTTTGAGCACCGTCCACACGCCGGGGACCGCTCCGTCCGCCATCACCGTAGGCGCCACCAGCAACGCTCATACGCTGTACCAGGCGGTGCATGTGAAAGGCCCGAATGTGCCGCAGGGCATCCAGAATATCGCCGCGCTGTTCGGAGACGGGCCGCGAATCAGTTTGCCGCTGACGGCTCCGCTGGTGGATGTCGCCACGTTGCAGAACGATGGGCAGGCGTGTACGGCGCTTCCGGCGGCATCGCTCACCGGGTCGATTGCGCTCATCCAGCGGGGCGGAAGCTGTTTCCTCGATGCTAAGATCAACAACGCGGAGACGGCCGGCGCAGTTGGCGTGATTCTGTGCCAGACTGCCGCCGATACCAGCGAGCTTTCCAGTTCTCTGGGCGTGCCCAATACCGGCATTCCGGCGGTGGAGATCGGCTACGCCGACGGAGCCGCGCTCAAAAGTTACGTGGACGCCAATAGCGGATCGGCCGTCACGCTGGACCCGGCGCTGAGCGCGGTTTCGACCTCGCAGAACGTAGTGGCGGCGTTTTCCTCGCGCGGGCCTTCCATCGGGCTGTTCGCCAATACGCCGGTATATGCCATCAAGCCCGACCTGGTGGCTCCCGGCGATGGAATCTATACCGCGACACAGACGCTCGACCCCAACGGCGATGGCTACAACGCCAGCGGGTACACAGTTGTTTCAGGGACCAGTTATGCTGTGCCGTTCGTGGCCGGGGCGGTGGCGCTGGTGAAGCAGAAGAACCCCGGGATGACGGCGGCGCAACTCAAATCGGCAGTGGTGAACACGGCTACCCAGGATGTCACGGAACCGGGCGGCACGACCGCGCGGGTGAACTCGGTGGGCGCGGGAAAACTAAGCGTGGGCGATGCCGTCAATATCGCGGCCGCCGTAAACCCGCCGACTGTGGCTTTCGGCCCGCTCACCGCCAGCGTATTGCCCATCAAGAGGACTCTGACGATCTCGAACGCCGGCAGTGTGGCGGCCACCTTCAGCTTCACGGTGCAGGCGCGCGATTCGGCTACCGCTACCGTGACAGTTTCGCCAGCCAGCGTATCCTCGCAGCCCGGTGCGCAAAACAGCGTCACGGCGACGCTTGCCGGAAGCCTGCCGGCGGCTGGCGAATACGAGGGATTTATCGCGGTGACCGGAGCTGGGTCCACGTTGCGCGTTCCTTACCAGTTCCTGGTGGCCAACGGCGTGGCGACAGATATCATTCCGACGCTCAACGGCGGGTTTTTAGGCGGAATTGGGGACACAGGCTGGAAGCTGGCGTTTCGACTGCTGGACACCTACGGCATACCGATCCTGGGTACGCCTGTGCTTTTCAGCTCTGTTTCGGGAGGCGGGACGATCACCAGCGGCGACCCTGTCACGCGCCTATACGGCCAGGCTGGAGCCTATGTCAACCTGGGCAGCCAGGTAGGCGAACAGATTTTCACCGGGGCGGCCGGGGGACTCAGCTACCTCTTTGACGGCTACGCCCGGACGTATCCCGCCATCGCGTCCAATGGCGTGGTGGATGGCGTATCGTTTACCACTGGGCAGGGCCTCGCTCCCGGCTCCTACATCTCGATATTCGGCAACGCCTTGTCGGATGCCTTGGCGCTGTATTCCACCGCCACGCAACCTCTGACGTACCTGCCGGTTTCGCTGTCCGGCGTGTTCGTCAGCTTCACCGACGGCACGGTAAGTGCGCCTGGACACATTCGGTTCGTGAGCGCTACGCAGATAAATGTGCAGATTCCGTGGGAGTTTCAAGGGCACACGACGGTACAGATGTTCGTGTCGATCAACTATCTGTACAGCAACGTTTACACGCTGAAGCTGGCGCAGTATTCGCCCGGGATCTTCGCGATGGAGGATGCCAATCTGGGCTATTCGGTGGTCAATGCCACCACCCCGGCGCATCGCGGCGATACGCTGGTGCTTTACGTCAACGGCCTGGGGCCGGTCACGATTACGCCGCCTTCCGGAGAACCTACACCTTCGACGCAACCTTTGTCGTATACCAGTGTTCTACCTTCCGTAACCATCGGAGGAGTCCCAGCGCAGGTCGCGTTCAACGGACTGGCTCCCGGGTACGTGGGACTGTATCAGGTGAATGCCGTTGTGCCGTCCAACGCACCTACCGGGAGCCAACCGCTGGTGGTCTCCATCGGCGGAGTGTCGTCGCCGACCGTGAATCTGCAGGTGCAATGAAGGCGAACCGAGGGGCGGGCACCGACCCGCCCCCGAATTCACTCGCATTTCGGCCGCATTCCCGCAAGCAAACATTCGGAAGCCACGTGGGACAGACCATCGCCTTTTGTGGTCTGTCAACTCGCCCAGCCGGGGAATCCGACAGACGACAAAAACCGATCGTCTGTCCCACCGAAGTCGCCGCAGGCTGGGAAGGCTTGAGGCAGGCGGCTACATTCGCCATACGCGCGTATGTGATAATGACACCTTGGGAGTCTTTCCGCTCGTCAATGGATATTAAGAAGAAGTTGCAGGATGAGATCATCGCGCTGGACCATGAGCTGAAGGTGGAGCTTCCCAAGGAAATCCTCAAAGCGCGGGCCCACGGGGACTTGAGCGAGAATGCCGAGTACCATGCCGCCAAAGAGCGGCAGGGCATGGTCAACGCTCGCCTGAACCAGTTGAAGCAGCGGCTGGCGGACCTGTCCATGATCGACTTCACCAAGATTCCGCGCGACCGCAGCGGGCTGGGGTCCATCGTGGTCGTCCTGGATACCAAGCGCGAGGAAGAGATTACGTACAACCTGGTGACTGTCGAGGAGGCCGACGCCACCCAAGGGAAGATCTCCACGACGTCGCCCATCGGCCGCGCACTGTTGGGTAAAGAGGTAGGTGACTCGGTCCGGGTGCAGAGCCCCGGCGGGGTAAAGGAACTCGAAATCCTCAAGGTCACCACCATTCACGATTTGGTCGAGTAAAGAATATGACCCTTACCGGCGGGATCGGGAAGGTTGTGGGCGCCATCATCGACGCGATCGTGCGTTGGTTGGCGCTTTCCCGAATCCATCCGAACGTGCTGACGTTCATTGGACTGGTGATCAATATTTGGGCTGCCTGGCTTTTCGCGGCGGGCAGTTTCCGATGGGCCGGCGTGGTGGTTACCGGGGCCGCCCTGTTCGACATGGTGGATGGCCGCGTAGCCCGCGCTTCCAACCAGGTGACCCGTTTCGGCGGGTTCTTCGATTCGGTGGTGGACCGCTATTCGGATCTGACATTGTATATGGGGCTGCTGGTCTATTACGCCTCGATCAACCGGTTTTTCTACATCGTGCTGACCGCCGTGGTGATGACCGGTTCGGTGATGGTCAGTTACACGCGCGCGCGGGCCGAGAATACCATTCCCAAATGCAAGGTGGGTTTTCTGGAACGGCCGGAGCGCATTGTGCTGATCATCATCGGCGCGCTGTTTCTGCGGATGGCGGCGGTGTTGTGGGTGATCGCCGTGCTTTCGAACCTCACGGTGATTCACCGCATGATCTATACCTGGCAAGTGGCCAACCGGTTGGACGACGCGCAACCGCCTCCCGAGGCGGGACAGCTTACCGGCAGCGGCATATTACACTAATCGCTTGGAGCCAAAGACGGCACGCCCATCGATCCCCGCCCTAGCGGCGGCCTTGTGTTTCACCGCCGGTTGCGGATATATCGGCTCGCCCATGCCGCCCTTTGCCAACGTCCCTTCCCGGGTTGGCAACCTGGCCGCTCTGCAACGCGGGGACAAGATCATCGTGCAATTCAGCGTTCCCACCCTCACCACCGAAGGGCAGCCGCTCAAGCCGCCGGTGACGCTTGAGTTGCGTATCGGCGACCGGCACCCCGCGGCGCCCGCCGTCAAAAACGGAATTGCCCGCTACGAGATTCCCGCGGCGGAGTGGACGGGAGAAGACGTTACGATCGCGGCGCGAGTGGTGGGCTCGAACGGTAAGGACTCCGGTTGGTGCGCGCCGTATACCGTATCCGTGGTGCCACCGCCCGATGTGCCGCACGATATCGTAGCTGCGTCCGCCGCGGCCGGTGTCCGGCTGACCTGGCAGGCGAAAGGCGAACACTTTCACGTTCTGCGGTTGGCTGGGAAAGAGCCCGGGTACAGTCTGGTCGCCGCCGATGTCGCACAGCACGAGTGGGTGGATTCGACGGCGGAATTCGGTCAGCCCTACAGCTACCTGGTTCAGACCTTCGTGCCGCTGCCCGGCGGTAAGGAAGCGCAGAGCGACCTCCCGGATGCCAAGTCGATTACCCCCGAAGCGCCGGCGCCGGGCGTCCCGAGCGGCTTGCGGGCGGTACCGGCGGCAACCTCGATTGAGTTGTCCTGGGACGCGCCGGAGGGTGCTGCGCCCTCCGGATACCGGGTGTATCGTGCCAACGCCGGCGGCGAGTTCGCGAAGATCGCCGAGTTGGGCGCCGTGCCGACGTATTCCGACAGCGCTGTCGAAGCCGGCAAGGTCTATCGCTACGCCGTATCGGCGATCGATGCGTCCGGGCGTGAAGGCGCACGGTCTACGGTGGTGGAAACCAGTTTGCAGTAGCCGCCCGGGCCGCCAGCGGGTCCCGCAAAGGCTCCATTTACACCATTACTAGGTGGTGTGAGTTGTCCTAGTATTTTATTGGCGTTAGGTGGAATCCGATAACTGCTCTGGTGTATCCTATAGGCATGATCATTTCAATGCGGCAACACGCTACGCGGGAGGAAATTGACCACGTCTGCGAGCGGATCCGCGAGTTCGGTTACAAGGTGCACTCCATCGAGGGAGATGAGCGCGTTGTGATCGGTGTGGTCGGGGTGGGGGACGTCACCGCCTGCCTGGAGTCGCTCGAGGCGACACCGGGAGTTGAGAGCGCCGTGCGGATCTCCGCGCCGTACAAATTCGTAAGCAAGGAGTTTAAGAAGGAACCCTCGGTGATTCGGTTGAACGGGTTGGGTATCGGCGGCGACGAGTTCATCGTCATGGCGGGGCCCTGCTCGGTGGAGAGCGAACGGCAAATCATGGAGACTGCCGAGGCCGTGGCCGAAGCCGGCGCCCGCGTGCTGCGCGGTGGGGCATTCAAGCCGCGGACGTCTCCCTACGATTTCCAGGGGCTGGAACTGGAGGGTCTGCGCCTGCTCCGCAAGGCCAAGGAACGCACCGGGCTGGCGATCATCACGGAAATCATGAGCGACCGGGATGTGGAGATGGTGGCCGAATATGCCGATTGTATGCAGGTGGGTGCGCGCAATATGCAGAACTTCGCGCTGCTGAAATCGTTGGGCGGGTGCGGGCGGCCGGTCTTCCTGAAGCGCGGCATGAGTTCCACTATCAAGGAACTGCTGATGTCGGCGGAATACATTGTGGCGCACGGCAATCCCAACGTGATCCTGTGCGAGCGGGGCATCCGGACGTTCGAAACGGTGACGCGCAACACGTGCGATATCTCCGCCGTACCGGTGCTACACGAGTTATCGCACCTGCCGGTGGTTCTCGACCCGAGCCATGCCACCGGCAAACGCAGCCTGGTTCCGCCTCTGGCGCGTGCCGGCGTGGCGGTCGGAGCGGATGGAGTGATCGTGGAAGTGCATCCCTGCCCGGAGAAGGCCGTCAGCGACGGAGCGCAGTCGCTGACCATCGAAGGTTTCCGCCAAATGATGCGCGATCTGGCGCCTTATATCCGGCTATGGACCGAAACCCGGATGGCGGTGTCGGCGGGCGCGGTGCCGGTGGTCGCGTAACGCAGTCCGCCTGTGTGATACTGCGGAGGTGAATCCCAAAGTTCGCGCCTGGCTGCTGATCGGATTGGGAGCCGTGGTCTGCGCCGCGTCCATCGGCGGGGTGTTCTGGTACCGGTCGCGGGCGTTGTCGCCGAAAGCGCTGTGGAAACGGCTACCGAGCGACGATGCCCTGGTGTTCTACATCGATTTCGAGGCGCTTCGGCATGCCGGCCTGCTGCAGTTGTTCGACAGCGCCAAGGCCCCGGAGGACCCGGAATACCTGGGTTTCGTCCGCAAGACGGGCTTCAATTACAAGCACGACCTGGATGCCGTGATGGGCGCTTTCGGCCCGACCGGCCGCTTCATTCTGGCCAAGGGAACTTTCGACTGGAAGAGCCTGCGGTCGTATGTGGAATCGCAACAGGGCCAGTGCTACAACTCCATGTGCCGGATGGCCGGCAGCGCTCCCGACCGGCGGATCTCGTTTCTGCCGGTGCAGTCCGGGCTGATGGCGCTAGCGGTGAGTACCGACGAGATGGCGGCGATGCGTCTGGCCAGTTCGACCTCCGGGCCGGATCCCGAGATCCCCGACGCCCCGGTGTGGGCCTCGCTGCCGCCGTCCCTGCTGAAATCTGCCGAGAACCTGCCGGACGGCACGCGTCCGTTCGCGCGGGCGGTGGGACAAGCCGAGCGGGTGACGCTGGCGTTCGTACCCGAAGGCAGTCGATTCGCTTTGAAGCTGGATGTGGTCTGCCATGGCGACCAGGACGCGTACGATGCGGCATCGCAAATGACGCGAATCACGGAGTTGCTTCGCAAGATGATCGTGCTGGAGAAGCAGACGCCCAACCCCGGCGATTTGAGCGGAGTATTGGTCTCGGGCACATTTCGGAACAGCGGAAACCGGGTATACGGCCGCTGGCCGATCGAGCGCATATTTGTGGAGAACCTGCTGAAATAAAGGGGGACAGCCTGAACTGCGCGCATTTAAAAAGGGGGACAGCCTGATCTGCGTCGTTTAATCCGAATATATTCCGAGACGTCCGAGCCGGTTCCCGCACTCCCTTAGCGTATGCCCCGTCGCGGTCGCTGTATCGAACCCGGCTTGCCTTGCCATGTCACGCAGCGCGGAGTTGACCGCCGCGAGACCTTTTCCTCAGACCGGGACCGCTCCACCTACCTTCGCCTCTTGCGTGAGAACCTGGCTTACGCGCAAGCCCGGTTGCTGGGCTGGTGCCTGATGACGAACCACGTGCATCTGATCGTCGTTCCGGAACACGAAAACTCGTTGGCCGTTCTGTTGCGGCGCGTCCATGGGCGATACGCGCAGTACTACAATACGCGGGCCGGGCGCACAGGTCACCTGTGGCAGAACCGCTTCTTCGCTTGCGTGCTTGGGCCAGATCGCCTCTGGACGGCGCTGGCCTATGTGGACGGGAACCCCGTGCGGGCCGGAATGGTGCGCCGCGAGGCGGATTACCGATGGTCCAGCGCCGCTGCCCATCTGTCCGGGATCGATAGCACCCTGCTTCTCGACATGGACTGGTGGCGCCAGCCTGGCCGGGCCGAAAATTGGGCCGCGGAACTGGCTGCCGGGGACACGGAATCCGCAACCGCGCTGCGACGCTGCACCCATTCGGGGCGGCCGTTCGGGAGCGAGGCATTGGTCAGCGAAATAGGGCGGAAGTTTGGACGCAACTGGACCCGTGGACGCCCGAAAAAGGTAGCCGTGTCCCGTGAGCTGGACGATCAGTTATCGCTGTTTTGAAGTCCGCTACAGAAAAACCTGCGCAGGTCAGGCTGTCCCCCTTTTTAAAGCGACGCACTTCAGGCTGTCCCCCTTTTTGCGTAAAATGGAAATCCCGGAGAGAATCCGGTGCTTGAGGAAAAACTGAAATGAAGCGACGCGCCATCTCTGCGTTGGTTTCCTGCTTGGGGTTTTGCTCCGGTGCGAGCGGGCAAAGCGGCATGATCTCTGCCGCGGCAGGTGCCCAATTCCAATCTTCGAAGACCTCGTTTGCGCAAAAAGCGCAGCTCGTCGAGAGCTACGGAAGGCTTCCGCTGAGCTTTGAGGCCAACACCGGGCAGGCGGACAACAGCGTGAAGTTCCTTTCGCGAGGCAGCGGCTATGGTCTGTATCTGACGGGCGCGGAGGCTGTGCTCGCGCTGCAGAAAGGCGGTTGCGCCGGTCTGACGGCGAGCGCCGGACAGATGGCATCTTCCGCCCGGCAGCCAGGTCTCCGGCGCAGCGAAGTTGCCTGTCCACACGAAATAGATGTCGTGCGGATGCAACTGGCCGGGGCCAACAGCGGGGCGGCGGCTCCGGCGGGCGAGGAGCAGTTGTCGGGGACGGCCAACTATTTTATCGGCAAAGATCCTGCCAGGTGGCACAGCATCGTGCCCACCTATGCCAAGGTGCGCTACCGTGGCGTCTACCCGGGCGTGGACCTGGTCTACTATGGCAACCAGCGCCAGCTCGAGTACGACTTCGTTGTCGCCCCAGGCGCGGACCCGAAGCCTATCCGGCTGCGGTTTGCCGGGGCAAAAGGACTGCGGCTGGACGCGGATGGAGATCTCGTGGTGACGGTAGCGGACGGAGCGATGGCCTTCCACAAGCCGGTGGTCTACCAGGTGGTGGATGGGCGGCGGAAGGCCATCGACGGCGGCTATCGACTGCTCGCCAAGAATACCGTGGGATTCCATCTTGGGAGTTACGACCGTGGAAAGGCGCTGGCGATCGATCCGGTGCTGGTATATTCGACATATTTAGGGGGAACATGGTCGGACTCCGCTTATGCGATTGCCGCGGATGCTACTGGCAATGTGTATGTGGCTGGCCAGACTCTCTCCCTTGATTTTCCACTTAGCCAGGGGGCATTGCAGACGAAGAATCGCGGTGGCGACTCTTTTGTCACTAAGCTGAACCCGAGCGGTAGCGCGCTGGTGTATTCCACTTACGTGGGCGGCAGCGGCTACAACGACAGCTACAACAGCGGCGGCGACATCCCGTATGCGCTGGCTGTGGACGCCTCGGGCAATGCGTACATCGCTGGCAAGACCACTTCCGTCGATTTTCCCGTGACCCAGGGGGCTTTCCAGACAACCAACCATACACCAGGCAACGGTACCGCATTCGTCGCCAAGCTGAACCCGACTGGCAGCGCGCTGGTCTACTCCACATACCTGGGCGGGAGTGGCTGGATCGGCGACTCGGCGGCAGGGCTGGCGGTGGATAGCTCGGGCAATGCGTACGTGGCTGGGACCACCTGGTCTACCGACTTTCCGGTGACCCCCGGGGCGTTCCAGACCACGAATCATGGACCCTCGCAGTACTCGGTTGGTTCGAACGCGTTCGTCGCCAAGCTGAACCCGGCCGGCAGCGCGCTGGTCTACTCCACCTACCTGGGCGGGACCGGCCTCGATTACGCGAATGCGCTGGCGGTGGACGGCTCCGGCAATGCATACGTAACGGGATCCGATTCGTCCATCGGCTTCCCGGTTACCAACGGAGCCTTCCAAACGACGAATCGTGCCAGGATGAGCGACGGCTCGGACGCCTTCGTCGCCAAGCTGAACCCGACCGGCAGTGCGCTAATCTATTCCACGTTCCTGGGCGGAAGCAACAGCGACGGATACGATGGCGAAAGCAGCGACATCGCGTACGCGCTGGCTGTGGACGGTTCCGGGAATGCGTACATAGCGGGATGCACTATCTCCACCGACTTCCCGGTGACCCTCGGGGCCTTCCAAACGACCAATCATGCCGGGCCGGCTGGCGAGGGTAATTCCAACGCATTCGTCACCAAACTGAACCCGGCCGGTACGGCGCTGGTCTACTCCACCTACCTGGGCGGAAAGAGCGTCTTGGGCGGAATAACCGGTTGCGGAAACGGCGGCGACCAGGCAAATGGGCTGGCCGTGGACGGCGCCGGGAATGCGTACATAGCGGGATACGCCGGCTCCACCGACTTTCCAGTGACCCAGGGCGCTTTCCAAACAACCAATCTCGGAGCGGCAAAAAGTCTTGGAGCCGCATTCGTCGCCATGCTGAACCCGGCGGGCACGGCGCTGGTCTACTCCACCTATCTGGGCGGGACCAGCGGCGGCAAGGCGTTCGGGCTGGCCCTGGACGGCGCCGGCAATGCGTATGTCGCCGGTCAAACCATCTCCACCGATTTTCCGGCGACCCAGGGCGCCTTCCAGACGAAGAATCGCACCAACCCCGACGCCACTGCGTTTGTGGCAAAGCTGAACCTGAGCGCGGCCACAGCGGCGCCCACGGTGACAGTGTCCCCGTCGGCATCGAGCATCACCACGGCGCAGGCGTTAACAGTGAGGGTTACCGTCAGCGGCCCAAGCGGCGGCGCCACGCCCACCGGCTGGGTAACCCTGTCGAGCGGCAGCTACACCTCCGTGCCTGCGACGCTCAGCGGCGGAACCGCGACGGTGATCATCCCCGCCGGAACACTCGCCGTTGGCACAGACGTCGTGACCGCCAGCTTTTCACCGGATGGAAACAGCACCAGCTTCGGCAGCGCGTCGGGAACGGCAACGGTCCTGGTGACAATCCTGGCGCCCACGGTGACGGTAACCCCGTCGGCATCGAGCATCACCACTGCGCAGGCGTTGTCGGTGTTGGTTGCCGTCAGCGGCGGAGCCGGTAATCCCACGCCGACCGGCTCGGTAACTCTGAGCGGCGGCGGCTTCAAATCCCCGGCGACCGCTCTGAGCGGCGGCACCGCCCGAATTACCATCGCCCCGTGGTCGCTGGCTCCGGGCAGCGACGTCTTAACCGCAAGCTACACCCCTGACACCGCCAGCTCCAAGACGTTCAGCAGTGCGTCGGGATCGAGTCCGGTTTCGGTGACCGCCGCTTTGAACCCGGTCCCGACCGTGACGGTGAAGCCGTTCTCGTCCGTCATCTCGACGGCCCAAACGCTGACGGTGATGGTTACCGTCGGCGGTGGAAGCGGCAATCCCACGCCCACCGGCTCTGTGACCCTGACCAGCGGCAACTACGCCGCCGCGGCAGTAACTCTGAGCGGCGGAAGCGCCTCGTTCAACATCTCCGCGGGAAAGCTTGCCATCGGCAGTGACACGCTAACGGTCAACTATACACCCGATACCGCCAGTTCCTCGATCTACCAGAGCGCATCGGGAACGGGCTCGGTGACGGTGACCGCCGCGGCGGCCGGCGCGCTCGAATGGGCCTGGATGGGCGGAAGCAGCACGGCCGCCAGCGGTGGCCAGCCCGGAGTGTACGGCACGATGGGAACTCCCGCGGCCGGAAACATTCCCGGAAGCCGCCAGTACGCCGTGAGCTGGACCGACAAGAGCGGCAATCTCTGGCTCTTTGGGGGCAATGGGTACGACGTCAACGGCAAAAGCGGCTATCTCGACGACCTTTGGGAGTTCAGTCCTTCCACGAACCAATGGGCGTGGATGGGCGGAAATAACACGGTGGGGAACTGCACCGCAAGCGGCAGTGGACCCCTGTGCGCCCAGCCCGGAGTGTACGGAACGATGGGAACGCCTGCCGCTGGAAATACTCCCGGAAGCCGCGAGTATGCTACGAGCTGGACCGATGGTAATGGCCGTCTCTGGCTCTTTGGCGGTCTGGGCAGCGATGCCGCCGGGACCTGGGGCTTTCTCAACGATCTTTGGGAGTTCACTCCTTCCACCAACAAGTGGGCGTGGATGGGCGGAAGCAGCGCGAGTGGCGGCATTGGTCAACTCGCCGGAGTCTACGGCAAATTGGGAACCCCGGCTGCCGGCAACTTCCCCGGCGGCCGCGAGGCCGCTGCAAGTTGGACCGACACTAGCGGCCACCTCTGGCTCTTTGGGGGCTACGGGTCCGACAGCGCAGGACACCTGGACCTTCTCAACGACCTTTGGGAGTTCAATCCTTCCACCAACCAGTGGGCGTGGATGAGCGGGGGTTCGACAATGAGCTGTTCGGTAGAATGGTGTGCCACGCCCGGAGCGTACGGCACGTTGGGAATACCCGCTGCCGGCAACAGCCCCGGCGGTCGCGAGTACGCCACAAGTTGGACTGATCGGGGCGGCAATCTCTGGCTGTTTGGCGGTTTCGGCTCGCCGAGCGACTACGGCAGTACTATCAATCTTAACGATCTTTGGGAGTTCAATCCTTCCACCAACCAATGGGCGTGGATGGGCGGAAGCAACACGGTTGCAAAAACCGGCTACGGCGTGTATGGCGCGCTGGGAATCCCCGCTGCCGGGAACGTGCCCAGTGGCCGCAGGTTGACCACGGCGTGGACCGGCGGCGGCAATCTCTGGCTCTTCGGGGGCCAGGGCAACGCCGCCAACAGCGCCGGCTTCGATCCCAACGACTTTTGGGAATTCAGTACTTCGATGAACCAATGGGCGTGGATGGGCGGAAGCAACACGGGCCCAACGCCTGGAGTGTATGGCGCGTTGGGAACGCCTGCGGCCGGAAATATTCCCGGAAGCCGGTGGGGCGCCACCAGTTGGACCGATAGCAGCGGCAATTTCTGGCTTTTTGGGGGCTATGGCTACGATGCCAAAGGAAATTGGGCGATTCTCAACGACCTTTGGAGCTATCAGCCATTTACAGCAATCCCGCCCGCGCCGTCGATCACGCCCGGCGGTATCGTCCCTGTCGGCAGCTCGGTGGCAACCATCCAGCCCGGCGAATGGGTGTCGATTTACGGCACGAATCTCGCCAGCTCGACGGTCACCTGGGCCGGGGATTTCCCACAGTCGCTCGGAGGCACCAGCGTGACGATCGACGGGAAACCCGCCTATCTCTCGTTGGTCAGTCCCGGACAGATTAACTTGCAAACCCCGAACGATACAGCCACCGGCTCCGTTCCCGTGGTGGTCACGACCGCCGGCGGGAGCGCGGCTTCCACCGTCACGTTGGCTCAGTTTGGTCCTTCGTTCTTCCTGCTCGACGCCAAACATGTGGCGGGCATCATTCTAAGAGCGAACGGTTCGGGAGCTTACGGCGGAGGGGCGTACGACATCCTCGGGCCAACCGGGACTTCACTTGGTTACGCAACAGTTGCCGCGAAGGCGGGAGACACCATTGAACTTTTCGCCACCGGGCTTGGACCGACCAACCCGGCGGTGCTGGCCGGGCAGGCGCATTCGGGAGCCGCGCCGACCACCAACGCGGTAACGCTCCGCATCAACAACGTGAGCCTCGTCCCGGCCTTTACGGGTTTGTCCGGCGCCGGTCTTTTCCAAATCAATCTGACGGTTCCGGCGGGTCTCGGCGCGGGAGACGTGTCACTGGTAGCAACGGTGGGAGGAGCGCAGACACCGGCAGGCGCCGTGATTTCGCTTCAATAGACCGAACACCGAAGAGGGTCTCAGCTCGATCCCGCCAAATCGCGGAAGTCCCGGGTGCCGGCGTGTCTGGTGTGGCCGGTTCCCTGGCGCCGGCGGCCGCCTGCTCCGCTTATCTCACGGGTGGAAGTGCCTGGACGTTGTAGCGCACGCACTCTGCGACCCGCGCCCCGGCTCTTCGCGACGGCTCGGGACCGGCAGACGATGCGGAGCCGTGGGACTCCCGCCGGGCACCCCGATGAGTCGGGATGCGGCACGTACGAGTACACGCGCTACAATGTCGGGCCGGCGTGTTGCCGTTGTTTGGCCGCGCCAAAACTCCGAAGGACCCGGAATACCCGGGGTTTGTCCGCAAGACGCGCTTCAATTGCAAACGCGACTTGGACAAGGCACGTTCAACGTGCCGGATGGCCGGCAGCGCTCACGGACAGCACGCGTCCTTTGCGCGCTTGGTCCGCCCTGGCGAATCGATCGAGCTTTTTGCGAACAAAGCGGCCGGCCGGTTGTCTTGTAGTCGAACCGGGCATGCGGCGATTTCCGGTGGGTCCGATTCCGCGCCTCGGATCCTTGGCCGGATACGCCGCGAGTCGCTCGGAATCGAATGCAAGATCGACCAAGGAGCAGCGTATGAAACATGTCATCATTTGTACTCTCTGGCTCGGATTTACGGCGGCAGCCGCGGACCTGCCTCTGTTCTTCGAGCCCAACCACGGACAGTCCCAACCCGGCGTGGAGTTTCTCTCGCGCGGCAACGGTGTCCATTGATGCGCAGGGATTGGCCGCAGGCTCATATTCGGGCAATATCCTGGCGACACCGCAAGGCGGAATGACAATAAGCATTCCGGTAACGCTGACCGTCACGCAGTCCGGTTCCGCGGTTTCCCCGTCGATCGGCTCGATTTAAAAGGGGGACAGCCTGAACTGCGTATGATTTCCGATTATGGGAAAATATACGCAGTTCAGGCTGTCCCCCTTTTTCGGTGGTCCTTCAGAATGCACCGGTCCATCGACACTACCAGGCCGGCGGCCTCGGCGCGGCGCGCGGCCTCTTCGTGCACCACGCCTTCCTGCATCCAGATCGCCTTGGCGCCCTTTCGGATGGCGGCTTCCACGATCTCCGGCACACACTCCGAGCGGCGAAAGATATCCACAATATCGACTGGGCCGGGAATGGAATCGACATCCGCGTAACTCTTCTCGCCGAGCACTTCGGATTCCTGCGGATTCACCGGAATGATGCGGTAGCCCGCGCCCTGCAGGTACTCGGCGACGCCGTAACTGGCCCGCCAGCGCTTGTTCGACAGGCCGACCACGGCAATCACCCGCGACGAACGAAGAATGTCGGCAACCCGGTTCATGACGGTTTCCGTGTGCGCTTCGGCTCGACCGCCCGCTTGAGTTTCTGAACCTCTTCGGCGTCCAAATGGCGGAAGGCGCCCGGTTTAAGCGGTCCCAGTTCCAACGGGCCGATCCGCACTCGCTTCAATTTCTCCACCAGGAAGCCGAAATGCTTGAACATCAATCGAATCTGCTGATTCCGGCCTTCAAACAGCTTGACTTCGTACCACGGATTCTCGGCGCTGCGGAGCAACTTGAGCCCCGCCGGCTCGGTTCTGCGACCCGATAGCGGAACCCCCGTGCGAAACGCCTGCTCCTGGTCTGCCGTCAGTGTGCCGTTCACCTTCGCCAGGTAGGTCTTCGGCAGGTGTGTCGCGGCCGACATCACGGCGTTGGCCACGTCTCCGTCGTTGGTCAGAAGGAGCAATCCTTCGCTGTGATAATCCAGGCGGCCGACGGGGTACACGCGCTCCTTAACCCCATGCAGCAGATCCATGACGGTGGCGCGGCCTTGCGGATCGCTGACCGTAGTGACGGTGTTATTGGGCTTGTTCAGCGCCACGTACACCAGGTGCTTCGGAGCGTGGATCAAGCGGCCGTCCACTTTGATGTGGTCGCGATCGAGATCGGCTTTCGATCCCATCTCGGAAATCACCGAGCCGTTTACCGTGACGCGTCCTTCGAGGATGATTTTCTCCGCCTGGCGTCGCGAGGCGATACCCGCTTGGGAGAGAATCTTCTGAAGCCGTTCTTCGGCCATTAGCCCTCCGATGCCGGCGGAACCGGCGGTTGTTCTTCGCCGCCGTCGGGCGACTCCGAAACTACATCTGCGGCCAACACCGGCTCCACTTCGGCTGTCGGTTCAGCTTCCAAAGTATCCGACTCTTCTACGACGGACATCGTTTCTGGTTCCATCGACACCACTTCCTCGGTACCGTCCGGCACCTCGGATTCGACGGGCGCCGCTTCCGCTGCCGCGCCTTGCGGCTCTATTACGACCACTGTCGTTTCAGATTCGACACGTGACTCGCCCTCCACGTCCGACGGGGCCTCGGGTTCGACGGGTGGAGCTTCAGCCGCAGCGCTCTGCGGTTCGGCCTCTGTCGAAGTCGATGCCTCTACGACTGCTGTCGTTTCAGGTTCAACCTGCGCCGCTGGCTCGGCTTGGGCCTGCTCAGCGACGGGCTCCGCCGCCTCCACCTGCTCCGCCGGATCGCTCTCGGCGAACGCCATGCGGCGAATCTCCTCGAACTCCTTCAGCGTTGGCAACTCGGCCAGGTCTTTCAGGCCAAACTGGATCAGGAATTCCTTAGTGGTCTTATACAGAATCGGCTTGCCGATGACGTTCTTGCGTCCGGCTTCGGCGATCAGCTTACGGTCCAGCAGCGTGCTCAACACACCGGTTCCCTGGACGCCGCGGATCTCTTTGATCTCCGGTGCGGTCACCGGCTGCTTGTATGCAATGACCGCCAGCGTTTCCAGGGCGGGCAGCGAAAGCTTCAACGGCGGCTTAAGGCTTTTCACGAACGCCCTTACGGCATCATGATGTTCCGCCTTGGTCGCCATTCGATAGCCTCCGGCCACTTCGCGGATCTGAATGCCGTGCTCGGGCTTGTCGAATTCCACAATAAGCTGGTCGAGCAGCGCGCGGATCCGCTCCGCCGGCTGTTGCAGCGAGGCCGCCACCTGGGCAACCGTGATCGGCTCTTCGGCCACGTACACCAGGGCTTCCATGACAGCCTTGAGCCTGGCGTCCTCTTCGGCGGCGGTGTCGGCCGCGCCATCGGCGTCTTCCAAGGCGAGCAATTCGTCCGCCTCGACAGCCTCCATCACCACGACCTGCGATGGTGCGGACTCCGGCTCCGCCTCTGCCGGGGCACTCGGGTCGAGCGGGTCTTGTTGCGGGCTATCGCCCTCGCTAATTTCCAGTTCTTCCATTTCCAGTTTAAATGTAGTCTTTTTCGATGGCTGCGATGGGCTGATCGGAAGCGAAAACGGTATCGAAAGTTTCGCTTCGCTGGAGTGCGATCTCGCCGAATAAGTCCTTTTGTACTAATACGACAGCCTGCATCCGGACCATCTCCAGTACGGCCAGAAATAGCGCGATCATGGCGCGGCGCGTATGTTGCCGCTCGAAGACGCGCAAAATGAATACGGGCTTCTCGCAGGCTTCCGTGAATTGGCCCTTGAGGTAGTGGATCATGTCAGCCACGGTGACATCGGCGGCTTCCACCTCGTAAATCGGCCGATTCTTGGCCCGTTCCAGAATCTGCCCCATGGCCTTGACCAGATCATACAGAGTCACAGCCAGGCCGGGATCTTCGTTCTCCGAAAGAAACGCCTTGACCTGCGGATTCGACCAGACGTTTTCCTCGATTAACCGCTTTTGTTGCAACATCTCCGCGGCATTCTTGAAACGTTCGTGCTCCAGCAGCCGATCCACCAGTTCCTGCCGCGGATCTTCGGAACTATCCTCGTCGTTCGCCAACGCGGGGTCGCGCGGTAGCAGCATTTTCGACTTGATGTGGATCAAAGTCGCCGCCATGTACACGAACTCGGCGCCCAGATCCATATCCATCTCCCGAGCCTTGTCCATGTATTCCAGGTACTGGGAGGTGATGGTGGCGATGGGAATGTCCTTGATGTCGATCTGCTGCTTGCGGATCAGATCCAGCAGCAGGTCCAGAGGACCCTCGTATTGCTCCAGATGGAAATTGAGTTGCGATGACACCGTATTTCACGATAACACGCGCCGGGAGTCCGGCATCTCGCGACTCCCCGCCCACCGCCTGGGGGAGCGGTTGCTTGGAAACATCTGTCGGGTTGGGTGGCAGCCAGGCGGCTCAGTGCTGGATAGGAATCATTACCGCGCCTGACGGCGCCGTAGGCGAAGCCCGCGCTATCGACGGCAATGGCGGCGCCGTACGACCAGTTTGCCTGTCCGCCAAGAAAGGTCGAATCGACAAAGCCCGTCCCGGCGGCATTCAGCTTGCCGACGTAAGCGGAATAGTCGTTGCAGTCCAGCATTCCGATCTGTCGGGATGCGGCACGTACGAGTACGTGCGCCGCTAACCTATGCGGCCGGCAGGCGTTTCCGTCAGTCCGTAACCATCTGGGCCAATAGACCCTTCTCTTTGAGACCCGAGATCGCCAAGCCGTAGCGGCCGCGGATTCCGGTCTTTTCAAAGATGTGCTTCAGGTGAATTTTTACGGTGCCTGTGCGGATGCCGAGGCTCACGCCGATGTCTTTGTTCTTGAACCCGCGCTCCACCAGTTCCATCACTTGAGCTTCGCGAGAGGTGAGCGGCGAGTGCCCCGACCGCACCGGCCGGTCAACCTCGCGCAGCATGTCCTCTTCCATCCAATTGCTGCCGGACTGCACCGTCCGCAGGCACTTGAGGATGGTTTCGAGCGGCGCAGTCTTGCGTACCACTCCCGCCGCCCCGGCCTGCAGGAAGCGCAACGCTTCGGACTGCGACATCGCGTTGCCCCACACGATCACGGACACTTTGGGCCCGATCGTCCGGAGAGTGGCCAACCAATCGACGATCGCGTGCGTTCCGAATGCCTTGTCCACCACCAACATGGAGGGCCCCAACTCGCGCACCGAAGCCATGCCATCGGCCAGCGAAGTCTCGGCTGCGATCACGCATAGCCCTTCCGCCTGCTCCATCAAATTGCGAAGCCCCTCAATTGCGACCGGCTCCATATCGCACACTGCAATCGTCTCCAAGGGTTCACTTAAGCGCACGGGCGTCCTCACTTGTCTTCTATCGGCTGAAAGCCTGAAACTAAGTAGTGGTACGCGAGACTGGAGATCTCAGATATCGGTGAGGGCGGCGCCCAGAGAATATTCCGCCAGGTCGATCCAGCAGTT
>Ga0181529_10001010_pt1 | contig 38691 bp, 27 predicted proteins | sample PEATcosm2014_Bin_36_FD_119763 | JGI IMG/M metagenome (GOLD analysis project Ga0181529, IMG submission 119763) | Peatland microbial communities from MTU Mesocosm Facility, Houghton, MI, USA - PEATcosm2014_Bin10_30_metaG | ecosystem: Environmental > Terrestrial > Soil > Wetlands > Peat | place... | reverse complement strand
TGGAATCGGGCGCGCAGTTCACGCTCGACCTCTCTCCCGATTGGACGGTCGCCGGCTTCGCGCTGCTGCTCGCCGTTTTCTGCACCCTGGTCTTCACCGCCGCGCCGGCCATTCGCCTATGGCGGCAAGACCCGCTGCCTCACTTGAAAGGCTCGGGCGGCGGGTCCGCCGGCCGCTTCCCGCTATCCAGCCTGCTGGTGGTGACGCAACTGGTGCTCTGCACCGTCCTGGCCACCGCCGGTGGTCTGGCGTGGCGCGCGCGTTCGGCCGTCGACACCTCCGATATCTACATCGCCCGCGACCATCTACTGCTGGCGGCCACCGACACCACCGCCGCCGCGCAGCCCCTCGAGGTCCCCGAGCGCATCCGCCAGAGCTTGCTGGCGCTGCCGGGAGTCGCGTCGGTATCGTGGGCTTTGGCCGCTCCACCCGACAGCCACAGTTGGAAAGCCGTACTGGCCGCTCCCGGCGTGCGCACCCAGGGCAGCTTCGTCGGCCCCGATTACCTGACCGCGCTCGGCGTTCACCTGTTGGCCGGCCGCGACCTCACCGAGGTCGACATCCATTCCGCCGTCATCAATCGAAAACTGGCCGAAGCGCTCTGGCCCGGCCAATCCGCGCTGGGCCGCACCTTGTCGCTTCCCGGCGCCGTGCGCCAGCCAGTGGAAGTGGTCGGCGTGGCGCCCGACGCGCCGTTTTCCGGCGTCGGCGATGATGGCTCCTACACCGGCGTCGGCCAGGCCCAGCGTCCCAATTTTGTCTTCCTCCCCGATTCGCCGGCCCTGCCCGGCCAGAAGACTTTTCACGTCCGCTACCGCGGCGGCCGCGCCTCGCTCCCGCAGGCCATCCGCGCCGCCATCCGTCAGATCGACCCCACCATGCCCGTATTCTCCATTCGAACTATGGACGAAGAGTGGGCCGCCTTTACCGGTCCGCTGCGCTTCATCGCGACGCTGGTCCAGATCTTCGCCGTCTCCGCGCTGCTCCTGGCGTCCGTAGGACTGTACGCCGTAGTCTCGTTTCAAACCACGCGCCGCACCCGCGAATTCGCCATCCGCGCGGCTCTCGGCGCATCCCCGCGCCAGACCGTCGGAGCGGCGTTGCGCGGCGGCCTGTGGCTGAGCAGCATCTCGCTCGGGATCGGACTCGTGGTCAGCCTGGCGGCCGCGAGGACGGCTGGGAGCCTGCTCTTCGGCGTGGGATCCATCGATGCCGCGGTCCTGCTCCCGGTGATCGCCCTGTTGAGCGCGGTCTCGCTGCTGGCTTGTTATCTGCCTTCGCGCCGCGCGGCGAATGTGGATCCGGCCGCCGCCCTGCGCAATGAGTAGCCGCCTACCAAGGGCTTTGTTTGCCGCCGAACCACCACACCACGCCCAGGCCCGCAGTCGTCTGGCCCACCTTCAGACTGTTTAACGTCGGGGTGTAGAAATACGGCCGATTGGAGAGGTCCCGTCGCCATTCCCAGCGGAGAAGCAGGTTGTCGGCCAATTTGTAATCAGCGGTCAGGGTCGCTTCCTTCAAGTCCTGGGTGATCCCGCTGAACATTCCCCCATGGTCCTGCACGTATTCCGCCCGCGCGGCTAGTCCGAACTTCGGCGTGAATTGATAGTGGCCATAGATCGCCCCGCCGTCCACCCGCGCCGGCGCCGAATTGGTATACAACCGCTGAATGACCCAATCGCCCTCCAGGCCAAAGGAAAGTGCCTTCGATACCTGCCACGTAAGATAACTGTCGATAATGTTCAACTTGCCTGTGGCCGGCGAACCGATCGGCTCGAAAGCCACGCCTTGCTGCGTGGGAGGGTTGATGATACCGGCAGGCGCGCCATTCGGGTAATACACCTCGTCGGGATGTTCCTGTCCGCGGTAGTAGTTGAAGGTCCAGCTGAGCGGTTTAGCGGGCTGCCACGTGAACCCCACCGATTCGTCCTTGAATCCATTGTAGGCCTCGGTCTGGTTGGTGCCGTTAATTACCCAATAGTGCATGGAGAATTGGTCGCTGAAGGCATAGTTAGCGCGCACTCCCATGTGGTAGAAAGGCAGAAAGTTGAACAGGAAGGAGCGGGAATAATTGAGCTGGTCCTGCGTGTAATTGCCTTCCAGTCCCAGGGAACTGGCCCATTTTCCAAAATCCACGGTGAGCCCGCGGCCTATGGGCGCCACGTAAGTTCCGTAGGCCTGGAAGATATTGCGATAGACATCCGGACGCGGCTCATTCACCACATTTCCCTGCAGCGATTCCGTCGCCTGACCCCATTGCAGATCCACGCGGACGCCCCAGCGCTTTCCCGCGTCGGGGTTGGGCGCGTTCTCCAGCATAAGCACCGCCTGGTTCAAGCTGAAGAGATTGCTGCTCACGTCATAAGCGCGCAGCAGGTTGACCCGCCCGATCGGTGCGTTGAAATTGTACTCGTAATAGGTATCGAGAAGGACGTTCAACGTGGTGCCGGCGAGTAAGCCCGCGACGCCCGTCGGCGGCGCCACAGTTGCTGCCGCCGGCGCTTCCGGGGCTTTCGCCGCCACGGCGGCGGGAGCGGCCGCTGGCGGTACGGCGTTCGCCGCTGGTGCACCGGTTTGGCTCCCCGAAGCCGCACTCTCAATCTGGTCGATTCGCTTCTCCAGTTTCTCCAGCAGCGCCCGCAATTCCGCTGCCTCTTTGCGCAACTGAGCCACTTCGGACGGCGCCGGAGCGGCAGCTCCCGATTCCTGGGCGGCCATAGGTCCAGGGTTACCAAGGACCAATAAACTTGCAACAACCGCACTTATCGTGATTCCACTGCGAGCCCAATCGGGCAATAACATGAAGCGACTCTCTTTCCGTTCCTAGTGCGTCATCGAATACACGATGTAATTGATTCCATAGCGGTATGCCAGAGCCGTCATGGCCTCCGGATAATAGGGGACGTCCGCGAACTCCCACGCGTCGCCCACATCGGTATTGAAATTTGCGGCCACCACCATGCGGCTGCGATCGTCATACATAGCGCGCCATGCCGGCACCGCGCCGTCCGGATACTGCACCGTCACGGTCCCGTTGTACCCGCGCCGCAGATGGCGCGACCCGGGAATGGTGGTGCGATCCTTCTCTTCGATGTCGTAGAGCACATGCATCACCGAATCGTCCGCCGCAATATCGGTGATCGGACGCCCGGGAAGCACCCGCTCCATGGTCCCGCGGAAGCGCTCCCAGCCCGCCGCCAGCCAGAAATCGTCGGTCACCAGAAAGCCGCCGCGCAGCAGGTACTCGCGCAGCCGCAGGACTTCCGCATCGCTCAGGTCCCACCGGTCGGTCTGCGTGGCGTAGATCCAGGGATAGTCGAACAACTGCTTGTCGGTCAGCCGGAAGTGGCGCGGATCGCCCGTATCGATGCGCGTCAGGCGCTGCACTCCCTGTGTGAAATGGTTGTCCGCCGCCGGCCAATCCACGATCCACCATCCCGATCCCTGTCCCATCCGCGATGCGAACCCGAACCCGCGATGCATTTGCGGCAGATCGGTATATTCCAGGCGGATGAAATGATATTCCGCATTCCGCACCGGCATCTGCGCTTCGTCGTCCGCGCGCTGCGCCATCATCGCCGCCACCGTCGCCGCCGCAACCAGGCAAGCCGTAATTCGGTGGCTGGCGACGAAACTCGCCTTTTGAGTTTCGTTGCCTGTCACCGAATTACCCGACGGATCAAGGCCCTCTCCCGGCGGAGTTTCGACCCTGTCACCGATTTGTGGATGGCCCCGCTTCCTGTCACCGGATTATCCGTCCATCTCCCTGACATAAAAGCTCAGTACGTTATCTCCCTGCTTCACATCGCGCGTGTGCACCATCCCCGCCGCTTCCGGCAACGCAAAATGCACCGAATGCTGCACCACCGCCAATTCCGGCGGACTCGCTCCCATCGACGCGAAAATCGCCGCATATTCCCGCTCCAGCCCGTACGGCGGATCCACAAACACAATCTCCGCCCGGCATCGCGCGATGGTCTGCGCCGCCGCGCCCGCCATCACCGTAGCCCGCGATTCAACCTTCAGCATCGCCAGGTTCTCGCGAATCGCCTCCAGCGCCACCCGGTTCTTCTCCAGGAAATACACGTGCTTCGCCCCGCGGCTCAACGCTTCAATGCCCACCGCTCCCGTGCCCGCATAGACATCCGCGAACGTGGCGTCCTCAATGCGTACCCCCAGGATATCGAATAGCGTCTCCCGCAACCGGTCCGACGTGGGACGCGTCGCATCGCCCGGAACACTCTTCAATCGCCTCGAACCGAATTCCCCCGCGATCACCCGCATCAGCCCACCATCACCAGGCCGTAGCGCCGCTGCCAGTGATCGCGGATGTAGGCCACCGCGCGCTGCAGGTCCTCCGTCGCCGGCGGATGCGCGATGAAGTCCACCGCCTCGCGCCGCGCAATCTCCAGAATCTCGCTGTCGCGCAGAATATTGGCGATGCGGAGCGCCGGCAGTCCCGATTGCTTCGTCCCGAAAAACTCGCCTGGACCACGCAGCCGCAGGTCCATCTCGGCGATATAGAACCCGTCGGTCGAATCCACCAGGGTTCGAATGCGCTCGCGCGCCGCCTCGTTCATCTTCTCCGTCACCAGAATACAGTAGCTTTGCGCGGCGCCGCGCCCCACTCGTCCGCGAAGCTGGTGCAACTGCGCCAGACCGAACCGCTCCGCCTGCTCCACCACCATCACGCTGGCATTCGGTACGTCCACGCCCACTTCAATCACGGTCGTCGAGACCATAATCTGGATGGCGCCTTCCTTGAAGCGCTGCATCACCGATTCTTTTTCGTCGGCGCCCAGCCGCCCGTGCATCAGCCCCACCGAGAGCGTCGGAAACACTTCGGTTGAAAGATGTTCGTACATCTTCTGCGCCGCCTTCATGGCCTGCGTCTCCGATTCTTCGATCACCGGGTACACCACGTACGCCTGCCGCCCCTCCTCGATCTGCCGTTTTAGGAAGCTGTAGACGCGCTCCACCTGGTCGGCCGTGGCATGGCTGGTCTTGATGGGCTTGCGCCCCGGCGGCATCTCGTCGATCACTGAAGTGTCCAGATCGCCATAGACCGTCATGGCCAGCGTCCGCGGAATGGGCGTCGCCGTCATCACCAGCACGTCGGGCGTCACGCCTTTCTGCACCAGCCCCAGCCGCTGCAGTACGCCGAAACGATGCTGCTCGTCGACGATCGCCAGCCCTAGCCGGCGAAACTCCACGTCCTTCTCCAGCAGCGCGTGAGTCCCGATCACCACCTGCGCCAGTCCCTCCGCAATCAGCTTTTTGAGCTGCACTTTCTCGCGCGCCGTAAACGACCCGGTGAGCAGCAGCGTCACGTATCCCAGCTTCGACAGAATCTGTTTGAAGTACAGCCCGTGCTGCGTGGCCAGGATTTCCGTGGGCGCCAGCACCGCCACCTGGTAGCCGTTTTCGATGGCGATCACCGCCGCTTCGGCGGCCACAATCGTCTTGCCGCTGCCCACATCGCCCTGCAGCAGGCGGTTCATGGGACGCGGCTGCTTCATATCGTCGGCGATTTCCTGGATCGCCCGCTTCTGCGCGCCTGTGGGTTTGAAGGGCAGCATCGCCTTGATGCGCTCGCGGACGCGGTCGTTGATTTCGAATGCGATCCCCGGCATCATGCGCGCCTTCGACCGCTTCAGCGCCACGCCGCACTCCAGCCAGAAGAACTCTTCGAAGATCAGGCGGAATTGCGCCGGCGAGCGGAACGCATTGAGCAGCCGCAGGTCGCTATCGGGCGGCGGGAAATGGGCGTGGCGCACCGCCGTCCAGCGGTCGGGCATTTTGAGCTGCGTCGCCAGGTGCGGCGGCAGGTGGTCCTCCATCGGCTCGATGGATTCCAGAATGCGATGCGTGAACGTCCGCAGCAGGCGCGTAGTCAGCTTGCCGACGCCTTCGTAAATTGGGACCACGCGCCCCACGTGCAGCGCCGCATCGCCGTCGTCGTCGCCCGTGAGGATTTCGAACTCGGGATGCAGCATGGTGAGCTCTCCCGAATAGCTGTCGAACTCCACTTTCCCGTAGAGCGCCACCCGCATGCCCTCGGTGAATACGTTCGCCAGGTATCCGCCGTGGAACCATTTGCCCATCAGTATGGCGCGCGACGAATCCGAAAAGGTGGCTTCGAACATCCCCAGGCTGCGCCGCTTGAATCCCGACGCCTTGACGGCCCGCACGTCGCACATTACCGTTGCCATTTCGCCCGGCGCCAACTGCGCGATGGGCTTCATGTTGCTGCGGTCTTCGTAGCGAAACGGCACGTAGCCGAGCAGATCCTCCACCGTCGCCAGTCCCTTGGCCTCCAGCATGGCGGCGCGCGCCGGCCCGATTCCCTTGACGTACGGTAGCGCTGTGGTCAGATCCATGTCACGCAGTTGGTCCAAGTCTTCTAATAAAGACCCGGTCTCAATGCAATCGTTCCATCACTCCCGGTTTCTCGAACCCCCGCAGCACCCAGATGTCGCCGCCCGGCCGGCTGTACGACGTCGCAAAGCTCTTGCCATCGGCCGCCATGCTGAATCCGCGGACGTCCGCCGCCGCCGGCAGTGGCAGATCCGCGATGGTCTTCTCGACGCGTTTCACCGGATCCACCGACGCCACCACCCGGCGCCCATCGGCGAGTTGCTTCACGCCATACAGCATTTTGTCGTCGAGACTCCACCCGTATACCAGCCAGTGGTCGGAGCTCACTATGTTCGATTCCTTGCCATCGTCGGAAATCAGGCTGAGTCCCTCCGTGCCGGTCACGGCTATCCAGTTGTTCCGATGGTTCCACTTGGGATGTGAGGGCGAGCAATGGTCGCGCAACACCACTGGCTGGTCGCCGCCGCCCGAGCGGGCCTTCACCAGCGTCCACCGGCCGTTCACATTTTGCAGGAAAGCAATCCACGCGCCATCGCCGCTCCAGGTAGGCGACCGCTCGTCGATGGAATCGGGCGAAACCCGCAGCGGTTTCCCACCGGCCACCGACGAGACGTACACCGAGTGGCCGCCGCCCGCCGCCACCGTGTAGGCGATGCGCCGTCCGTCCGGTGAGAAGTTGGGTTCGCGGAATTCGGCAATCCAGTCCTGGCCAAAATCCTTTTCCGTCACCAGCGGCCGCTCCCATCCCTCGCGCAGGCTCTTCAGCCAGATCTGCGGATTGCCCGTGCGGTCGGTCACGAACACCAGTTGCTCGCCGTTGGGCGGCGCCCACATGGGATCGAATTCGTTGCGCCGCGTCGAAATCAGACTCTGCGCCGCGGAGCCGTCCAGCGGCACCTCGACAATCTCATAATCGTTCTCCGCCGCCTGAAACGCGATGGTCTTGCCGTCCGGCGAGACCGACGGCTGAATGGCGTCGCGCGTGATCATGGACACCTGCCGGATGTCGCCGCTGCGCACGTCGGCCATGAACAGATCGGCGCCCACCGCGCCCGGCAGCGGTCCGCCAAACACCAGGCGCCGGCCATCGGGCATCCAACTGAACGGGTACGTTCCCAGCAGCAACGAGAACGCCAGGCGCGGCGCCCCGCCGGGATACGGCAGCATCCAGAATTCGGACCCGCCGTCCCAGCGCTCCAGCCATGCTCCCAGGCTCTTGCCATCGGGCGTGAATCCCAAGTATCCGGAGTGGTACTTTGCCGACGCGAACGGTCCCGTCGTATCAGCCCGCGGATCGCCTGCCGCCGCCGCGCCGCCCGCGCGCGCCGCAAAGAATAGCGCCAGCGGCTGCTTGGACGTCGCATCGGCGCGCAGAAACGCCAGCGTTTTGCCGTCCGGCGAAAGCGCCGCCGCCGCCGCATTGGCCTGCACCAGTTCGGGCGATCCGCCCGTCGAGCCCACCATCCACACGTCCGAGACGCCATCCGCCGTCGAGAGGTAATAAATCTTGGTATCGTCCGGCGACCAGAACGGCGCGTGACAATCGGACGGCGCGCTGGTCACCTGCGCCGCCATCGGCGAACTCAAATCGCGTGCGAACACCTGCCGCACGCCGTTCACCTCGGCGGTGTAGGCCATGCTCTTTCCGTCCGCCGACCAGGCCGGGTCGCCTTCATGCGCCCCCGTGCTGATCAGCGGCTGGATGTGATAGCTCCGCAGATCCACCATGCTCTTCGGAACCAGGAACACTTCCCACGCCAGGCAGCCCGTCACCAGTGCGATCATCGCCAACAGCTTCGGCCACCATCGCCAGGTTCTCCGAGGCGGCGCCAGCGGGAGCGCATGCTGCTGGGCCGACGAAGAAAATTCGTCCAGGTGCGTGCGGATGGTCTGCAGTTCGCGCTGCAGGTCGGCGGTGTGCGCGTAGCGATCTTCGCGGTCCTTGGCCAGGCAGCGGTCCAGGCACCAGCGCAGCGGCAGCGGCACGGCCGGATTGCATTCGCCGACCGGCGTGACCGGCTCCTCCACAATCGCCGCCATGGTGCTCATGGCGCTCGCCCGCGCGAACGCCGGCTTGCCCGCGATCATCTCGTAAATCACCAGCCCGAGCGAGAACTGGTCGGTACGATGATCGAGATCGTCGCCGCGCACCTGCTCCGGGCTCATGTACGTCGCCGTCCCCACAATGAAACCCGGCTGCGTCGGCCCTTGCGGCAGCGACGCCGGAGAATCTTTCTTGGCGATGCTCTTGGCCAGCCCGAAATCCAGAATCTTGGCGAAGCCGTCGCGCGTCAGCATGATGTTGGCCGGCTTCAGGTCGCGGTGCACAATTCCCGCCTGGTGCGCCGCCGCCAGCCCCGCGGCCACCTGTACCGCGATGTCCAGAACTTTCTTCAACGGCAGCGGCCCCTTGGCGATCAGGTTGTTTAACGCCGTGCCTTCCACCAGTTCGCTGACGATGTACGGAATGCCGTTCTCCATGCCCACGTCGTGAACCGTCACGATGTTCGGGTGGTTGAGCCCGCTGGCCGCGCGCGCCTCCAGCGCGAACCGCTTCTGCTGATCGGGATCGAGCGCGCTATCGGCGTGCAGCACCTTGATGGCCACGTCGCGCTCCAGCCGTGTATCGCGCGCGCGGTAGACTTCTCCCATCCCTCCGGAACCGAGGAGCGAAGTGATCCGGTAGGGTCCCAGGCTACTTCCCACATTCAGGGCCATGCGCCCTAGTTTAAACTAAGGTATTCATGCCTAAACTGCTGGAGGGCAAATTTGCCCTCATTCTGGGTATCGCGAACAAGTGGAGCCTGGCCTACGCCATCGCCCAGGCCTTTTCCCGCGAGGGCGCCACGCTGGCCCTCACCTACCTCGGCGACCGCCAAAAGGACTCCATCGAGGAACTGGCCCAAGGCCTCAACGTGGCCGCCACCCTGCCCTGCGACGTCACGAAAGACGAAGAATTGGTGGCGCTCACCGAAAGTCTCCGCGCCATGGGCCGGCCGCTCCACGCCGTGGTCCACAGCCTGGCGTTCGCCAACCGCGACGACCTCACGCGTCCCTTCCTCGAGACCGGACGCGCCGGATTCGCCCTGGCCCAGGATGTCAGTGCCTACTCCCTGGTAGCCGTGGCGCGCGCCGCAGCTCCGCTCATGACCGAAGGCGGTTCGCTCAGCACGCTCACCTATATGGGCTCCACGCGCGTCGTTCCGAACTACAATGTGATGGGAGTGGCGAAAGCCGCGCTCGAATCATCCATGCGATATCTGGCCAGCGAACTCGGAGAGCGGCAGGTCCGCGTCAACGCCATTTCGGCGGGACCGGTGAAGACTGCGTCGGCGCGCGCCATCAAGGGCTTTTCCGCGATCCTCGACGGCGCCGAACGCAATCCCCTGCGCCGCAATACCGACCCCGCGGAAGTGGCCGACACCGCGGTTTTCCTGGCCAGCGACCTGGCTCGCGGCGTGACCGGCAACATCCTGTTCGTCGACGCCGGCATGCATGTCATGGGCCTGTAGGGCTGTTGGGGACAGACTACTCTGTCCCAAGGCGCCGCTGTTTGCGCTGCAGTTTAGAGTGGAGATGGAATGAAAGTCGAAGTCGTACTGACGGAAGCCGACATCACGCAGGAATTCGCCGAGGCCATTGAGGCTCGCGATCTGCCGGAGAAGTTTTTCTTCTGGCATCCGCGCTCGGCCGCCGAATGGACCGCGCTGATGGGACACGCCGAACTGTACGGCGGCCTCTGGGAAAGCTGGAAGGAACTGGCCGCCGGCGCCCAGGACATGGCCGGCCACTTCGGCGCCAAACTTCCGGTCATCAGCTTCGGCGCCGGCGACGGCAAACGCGACCGCCTGTTGATGCGCGCGCTGCAAGCCTGCGGCAGCCAATGCGCCTACTTCCCCGTGGACGCCAGCCAGTCCATGCTCGAAATGGCCTGCGCCGAAGCCGAGGATGAAGACTTCGAAACCGTCGGCATCAAAGCCGACATCTCCAGCCCCGTCCACTTGGTCTATGCCGCCGACGCCGCCGAACCCCCGCGCCTGTTCATCATCTCCGGCAACACCATGGGCTCCTTCGATCCGCTGGCCGAGATCCGTTACATCGCGCAGTGCATGAAGCCGGCCGACCGCCTGATCATCGATGGCGAGCTCCACGACGTGGAGAAGACCATGGCCCGCCGCGACAACCCCGCCGCCCGCCGTTTCCTCTGGTCGCTGCTCAATAGCGTTGGCATTTCCAGCGAGGAAGGCGAAGTCCGTTTCAATCAGAAGCGCGACGACCGCCACGACGGCCTGCACCTCATCACCCGCCATTTCCGCGCCGAGCGCGACCTGTCCGCCACCGTCGCCAGCCGCGAAATCTCCCTGCAGCGCGGCGAGCACATCGGCCTCAATTTCCAATACACCTACACCCCCGCCGCCTTCCGCTGGCTGCTGCACGAACAAGGCGGCCTGGAAATCCTGCACGAATACCAAAGCCCAGACGCCCGTTTCCTGACCGCCGTCTGCGCCAGATAGTCTGCTCAGACCTCTCTCTCCGAAGACACCGCCCCTTTTTCGCGAAAACGCGGGACAGAGCGGTCTGTCCCTGTTTTCGCCCCGTCCGAGAAATCTCTGTGTTTTTCGCCCCCGTCCGAACTCCCTGTACGTGTCTCCGTACCTGCGGATCCTCCGCCTTCAGCCGATACCGCTCTTCCCCCCCGCACCTGCGCCATCCCCTGCTCCGCCTCCGGCTGGATGTCCGCCGATCGGCCGCGCGTCCAGAAACGCGCCCGCCAGCGAGTCCGGCATCTTGCCCGCTGCAGACGGAGTCCGGCGGGGGAAGCGTGACGCTTTTACCGAATACCGGTATACAATCAATTCATGATTCGCTCGTTTCGATGCGCCGAAACGGAAAGGGTTTTCCAGGGTATTCGGAGCCGGGAATTTCAAGCCATCGAAAGGACCGCCCTGCGCCGCCTGCTCCCGCACCCCGGAGAGACCATTCTCGAAGACGTCCTGAAGCCGCTCGATATGAGCGTGAACCAGATGGCGAAGCACCTTGGGATTACGGCCTCCCGGCTGAACGATATCGTGCGCGGCCGCCGCGGCATCACTGCCGATACTGCCTTGCGCCTGGCCCGCTACCTGGGTACTTCGCCGGAAGTATGGCTAGGCCTTCAGTTGGAATACGACCTGCGTCTGGCGCGGCAAAAGAAACTCAAGGATATTGAGCGCACGGTGCGCCCGCGATCCGAAGCGGCATAATTCCGCCGCGGTCGCCCGCTCCAACTTACCCCTTGTACACCTTCCAGAACACCTCGCGGAACTTCGCCATATCCGCGTCCGTCCCGATGCTCACCCGCAGCATATTGTCGAGCGGCGGAAACGGCCGTCCCACCGCTACGCCTTTCGCCGGCATGGCGCTGATGAACTCGCGCGCATTGCGCCCCACGTCGATCATCAGGAAGTTGGCGTTCGGCTCGATGAACCGCACGTCGCGCTCGCGAAGCCAGCCCGTCAGTTCCCGCCGCGTCTTCGCCAGCGACGCCTTCCGCACCGGCAGAATTGCATCGCGCTGCTCGAGTGCCGCCACCACCGCGCGTGCGCCCACAATCGAAATCACGTTCAACGCCAGCCGCTGCATCTTCTCGACGATGTCCGGCCGCGCCGCCGCGAATCCCACCCGCAGCCCCGCCATGCCATAAATCTTCGAGAACGTGCGCGCCACTATCACTTCCTTGCCCTGCTGCACGTAGGGCAGCGCACTCTTCACGTCGGGCCGTTCCACGAAGTGAATGTAGGCCTCGTCCACCAGCAGCATGGTGTTGGCCGGCAGATGCGTCACCAGCCAGTCCACATCCTCCGCGCTGGTCACCGCCGACGTCGGATTGTTCGGGTTGCACAGGTAGATCAGCCCGCCGTGCGCTTTGTCGGCTTCTTCGGCCATCTTGCGGACGTCGGCCGTATAGTCCTCGCGCAGCTTGGTCAGAATCACCGGGCGTCCCAGGTTGCGCGCCACGTCGCGCGGCGCTTCGTACGCCGGATTCACGCTGATCAGCGGCCGCGTCGCCGACGTGAACAGGTCCACCGCGGTGTGCAGGACCTCGCTCGATCCGCTCCCCGTTACAATCTGTTCCGGCGCCAGCCCTTCGGACTTGGCCATCGCGGCATAGATGTCGCCGAATTCGTTGTAGTGGTATCGCCCCGTCGATGCCAGCACCGCGTGCATGGCGTCGAGCGAACACTGGGGAGGACCCGCCGGATTCTCGTTGGCGTTCAGCCACACCATATCCTGCGCCAGCGTGCCCTTGACCACGGCGCGCTGCGCATACGCCGCCTCGGGAAGCGCGCGAGCCGCTATCGCCGCCGCGCCCATCTGTGCGAAGAATCTCCTGCGTGTCGACATCGTGTTCCCTCCGGCTCCGCCTATAATACCGCCCCCGGCTCCTGACTCCCAACTCCCGGCTGCTAACTCATCCAATCGCCATCAGCAGATCCTTGGCCTCCACGTGCTGTCCCGGCTGCACCAGCAGTTCCTTCACCATGCCGTCCAGCGGAGCGTACACCGTGCTTTGCATCTTCATGGCTTCCAGCACCAGCAGCCGGTCGCCTTTCTTCAGGGTCTGGTTCAATTCCACCGCTACCGTCGACACCACCCCGGGAATCGGCGCGCCAATCTCGCCCGCCGCGGCGGGGTCGGCCTTGCGGCGCGGCTTCTCTTTCACCTCCAGGCTGCGGTCGCGCACCGAGACTTCGCGCGGCTGCCCGTTCAGTTCGAAGAACACCGTCCGTGTCCCGTCGGCGTGCGGCTCGCCCACCGTCTGGAACTTGATTACCAGCGCTTTCCCCGGCTCCAGCTCCACCGCGACGTCCTCGCCCCGCTGCAGGCCGTAGTAGAACGCCGGCGTGGGCAGCACGTCCACGTCGCCGAACATCTGATGCGCCTTGGCGAATTTGACGAACACCTCCGGGTACATCAGGTAGCTGAGCACTTCATCGTTCGACGGCCGCCGTCCGATGCGCTTCTCCACCAGCGCCGCGGTCTCCTCCAGATCCACCTTGGGCAGGTTCGCGCCCGGCCGCCCGCGGCTCGGCTTGGCCCCGCGCAGAATGGTCTCCTGCAGTTTCTTGGGCCAGCCGCCGTCCGGTTCGCCCAGCGACCCCTGGAACATCTCGATCACCGACGTCGGCAGCGTCATGGTATGGTCCGGCCCCAGCCGCGCGAACTGCTCCATGGTCATGTTGTGGTTGAGCAGGAAGATCGCCATGTCGCCCACCACTTTGCTCGAGGGCGTCACCTTCACGATGTCGCCGAACGCCATGTTGACGTCCGCATAGGTCCGCGCCAACTGGTGCCAGCGCGCGCCCAGACCCATCGATTCCGCCTGCTCCTTTAGATTGGTGTACTGCCCGCCCGGCATTTCGTGCAGATACACCTCCGCCGTCCCGCTCTTCGGCCCGGTGTCGAACGGCGCGTAGAACTCGCGCACCACCTCCCAGTAATTGGCGTACTCGTTCAGCGCGTCGAGCGAAACGCCGCTGGCGCGTTTGGTATGCTCCAGCGCCGCCACCATGGAATTCAGATTGGGCTGGCTGGTCTGCCCGCTCATGGACGCCGCCGCGCCGTCGGCAATGTGCACCCCCGCGTCGCAGGCCTTCAGCACGCTGGCGGCGTTGATGCCGCTGGTGTCGTGGGTGTGGAAGTGAATCGGCAGCCCCACCTCCTGGCGCAGCGCCTTAACCAGTTTCTCCGCGGCGTACGGCTTGCACAGGCCCGCCATATCCTTGATGGCCAGCACGTGCGCGCCCATGCGCTCCAGCTCCTTGGCCATGCGGACGTAGTACGCCAGCGGATACTTGTCGCGCTTCGGATCGAGAATGTCGCCGGTGTAGCAGACCGCCGTCTCGCACACGCTGCGCGTGCGCCGCACCGCTTCCATCGACGCCTTCATGTTGGGCAGCCAGTTCAGCGAATCGAAAATGCGGAAGATGTCGATGCCCTGCGCCGACGCTTCCTGAATGAACGCCGCCACCACATTGTCGGGGTACGCCGTGTACCCCACCGCGTTGGACGCCCGCAGCAGCATCTGCAGACAGATATTGGGGATGGCCGCGCGCAACTGGCGCAGCCGCGCGAACGGGTCCTCGTGCAGGAAGCGCATGGTGACGTCGAACGTCGCGCCGCCCCACATTTCCAGGCTGTACAGATGGTGCAGGCGATGCGACACGAAATTGGCGATCGCCAGCATGTCGTAGGTGCGCACACGCGTCGCCAGCAGCGATTGATGGGCGTCGCGGAACGTCGTATCGGTGAGCAGCAGCCCCTTCTGGCGCAGCGTCCACTGCGCGAAGCCCTCGGGACCGAGCCGCTGCAATAGCTGGCGCGTCCCCTCGGGCGGCGCCGATGGATCGTGCCGCGGAGCCGGCGGCGTCCCCATGCGCTTCGGCGCCGGCTTGCCGGCCACCGTGGGATTGCCGTTGACGATCACGTCGCCCAGATACGTCAACAGGCGCGTGGCGCGGTCGCGACGCTGCACGAAGCGGAACAGCGCGGGAGTTTCCTCCAGCCAGCGCGTGGTCACCTGCCCGGCCTGAAAATCGGGGTGGTTGACCACGTTTTCCAGGAACGGAATATTGGTCTTCACTCCGCGCACGCGAAACTCCCGCAGACTGCGATCCATGCGCTGGCAGGCGTGCGCGAACTCGCGGCCCCACGCCGTGGTCTTCACCAGCAGCGAATCGTAGTAAGGCGTGATCACCGCGCCCGAGTACGCCGAACCACCGTCCAGCCGGATGCCGAAACCGGCCGGCGACCGGTAGGTCGACAGCTTCCCGTAATCGGGGACGAAATGGTTGGCCGGGTCCTCGGTGGTGATGCGGCATTGCAGCGCGTAGCCGTAGAGCGGAATGCGGCCCTGCGCCGGCAGGTTCATCTCCGCGCCGTGCAGCTTGTGCCCCAGAGCCACCTGGATCTGGCAGCGCACCAGGTCGATGCCCGTCACCATTTCGGTGACGGTGTGCTCCACCTGGATGCGTGGGTTCACCTCGATGAAGTACCACTCGCCCGAGTCCGCGTCCACCAGGAACTCCACCGTGCCGGCATTCACATAGCCGGCCGCGCGCCCCAGCGCCACCGCCGCATCCAGCAGCGCGCCGCGGACCTTGGCATCGAGCGAAACCGCCGGCGCCACTTCCACCACTTTCTGATGCCGCCGCTGCACCGAGCAATCGCGCTCGTACAGGTGCAGAATGTTGCCGTGCCGGTCGCCCAGAATCTGCACTTCGATGTGGCGGGCGCGCCGCACGAACCGCTCCAGAAACACCGCGTCGTTGCCAAATGCCGCGGCGGCTTCGCGCCGCGCTTCTTCCAGCAGCCCCGCGAAATCGGCGGCGTGTTCCACCACGCGCATGCCGCGTCCGCCGCCTCCGAAAGCCGCCTTGAGGATCAGCGGAAAGCCGATCTCGCGCGCAATCTTCTCCGCCTGGCGCGGACTGCTCACCGGCCGCTCGGTACCCGGCACCACCGGAATTCCTGCCTGCTGCGCCAACCGCCGCGCCGCCGTCTTGTCGCCCAACAGTTCCAGCAGGTGCGCCGAAGGTCCGATGAAGGTGATCCCGGCGCGTTCGCAGGCACGCGGCAGCGCCGGATTTTCCGCCAGGAACCCGTAGCCAGGGTGGATGGCGTCGACGCCTTTTTCCTGCGCCAGCGCGACGATCCCCTCCACGTCCAGGTAGGCTTCCACCGGCCCTTTGCCTTCGCCCACCAGGTACGCTTCGTCGGCCTTAAAGCGGTGCAGCGCCAGCCGGTCTTCCTGCGAATAAATGGCGACAGTGCGCAGCCCCAGTTCATTGGCCGCGCGAAGAATGCGGATGGAAATCTCGCTTCGATTCAGGGCTAGCAGTTTTTTCATGGGAGAAACAACGATTGTTTTTCAGCATACCAAGCTCATTTGCTCCGCCGCAGCCACCGCTCCGTCAACGACTCGTGCCCCGGCGCGAACTGCTCCGCCGCCGCGCGCAGATAGGGACGGAATTCCCTCGTCCAGTACTCCAGAAACCCGGTCCGCCGGATCTCGGCCAGCACTTCCACATAATGATCCAGAACCGCTTCGCCCAGCACCTTGCCAGTACGCCGCGCCGCCGTGCGGGCCGCCCGCGAGAGCCACAGCAGATCGGCCGGAACGTGCGCCACCGTCGACACCGCCATCAGCGACGACATCACGAACACGCTGCGCCCCTGCTGCTTCGCCGATTCCCGCAGATCGTCCCACACCCGCTCCACGCGCTCCAGCGCCGGGATGTTGCGCGGCGGAATGGCGCGCAGCTCATCCTTCAATTGGCTCCATTCGCGGCGCAGGCCGGCGATATCCACCGGCGGCAGATTCAGCGTGGTGGCAAGGTGCCCGCTGGTTTTCTCCAGGCCGTCCAAGACCTGCTCCATGGTCTCGAAATGCGCGTGGCCCTCGAGCAGTCCTTCTTCCTGCAGCGCCTGCGAAATTTCCAGCATCAGCGTGCGCCCGCCGCCGGTGGCGTCCGCCAGCGCCGCCAGCACCCAGATGGGCGACGCGCGGAACGCCAGAATGCCCAGCAACTCCACTCCGTGGCTGGCCGTCCGCTGCAGCAGGAAGTTTTCCGCCAGCTTGCCTTCCGACGGATAGATGCCGTCCACCTGCCCCACTTCCTCAATCATGAAGCGCAGCGCCACGTCCACCATGGTGCGGTACAACGTGGTCCGGCGCACGCTCGCCGGCAGCGCCACGTTGCCGATTTCGCGCAGCAACCCTCCCGACAGCGCCACCAAAGAGCGGACCGCCCGCTCCGGCAGCGACAGAACGTATTTATAGGAAGCCGCCCGAGCCACCACCCATTGTGCGGACGGACGCTTTCGCCTGTCAATGTTCCTTGACCGGACGCGTTTCCTTGTAGAATAGCCTTGCAGATGATAGGGGAAACGGTATCCCACTACCGGATATTGAGCCAGTTGGGGCGTGGTGGAATGGGTGTCGTCTACCTCGCCGAGGACACCCATCTCGGCCGCCGCGTCGCTATCAAGTTTTCCAATGCGTCGCCCGAGAACACGCAGTTCCGCGCGCGCTTCCTGCGCGAAGCCCGCTCCGCCTCGTCGCTCAACCACCCCAACATCGCCGAGATTTACGACTACGGAGAAACCGCCGCGGGCCAGCCATTTTTGGTGATGGAGCTGGTGACCGGCGAAAACCTGCACCAGTTTCTGCAGCGTGGCTCCATGTCCGTCGCTCAGGCGTGCCGCGTGCTGGAAGACGTGGCCGAAGGACTCGGCGAGGCCCATCGCCGCGGCATCATTCACCGCGACATCAAGCCGTCCAACATCGTCATCGACGAGCGCGGCCACGTGAAGGTGCTGGATTTCGGCCTGGCCAAGCTGTACCGTGACGCGCCCGCGCCCGACGAGACCGATCCCACCGTCACCAGCATCGAAACCGGCGCCGGAACCGTCCTGGGCACGCCCCAATATATGTCGCCGGAACAGGCTCAGGATGGCGAACTCGACCCGCGCAGCGATCTCTTCTCGCTGGGCGCCGTGTTGTACGAATGCCTGGCCGCGCGCGGCCCGTTTCCCGGCCAGAACTCCATCGCCATCCTCGCCGCCGTGCTCTACGTGGAACCGGCGCCGCCTTCGCGATACAATCCGCGCGTCACTCCGGAGCTCGACCGCATCGCGCTCAGAGCCCTGCGGAAGAACCCCGGCGATCGCTATCAGACAGCCGGCGAGCTGGCTGCCGATTTGCGCGCCGCCCGCGCCGCCATCGTCGACACAGCCACCCAGGAGACCGAACTGCTGCCTTCCGCCGCGGCCGCGCATTCTCCGCCGCGGCTGACCGCGCCGTTCCGCAGTCTCACCGCGCTGGCCGGTCCGCTGGGACGCTCGCGCCGCACCGCCGCCATCGCCGTTCTGCTGCTGGTGGTGGCCGTGACCGCATGGCTGCTGCTGTCGCGGGGCGCGTATCAGCCCGCGCCCGACGTGCTGCGCTGGTATCAGGCGGGCGTTATGGCGCTGCGCGACGGAACTTATTACAAGGCCAGCAAAGATCTCTCGCAAGCCGCCGGCCGCGACCCCCATTTCGCCCTGGCGCATGCCCGCCTGGCGGAGGCGTGGCTGGAACTGGAATACACCGACAAGGCCAACCAGGAGATGCTGCTGGTGGCGCCGCCCGGCGTCAATCCTCACCTGGCGCGCGCCGACCAGTGGTTCGTCGAAGCGCTTCACCGCACGCTCACTGGCGACTACTCCGGCGCCGCGGCCCGCTATCGCGAGATCGCCCAGGCCACGCCCGGGCCCGAGAAAGCCGACGCCGAAGTCGATCTCGGCCGCGCCTTGGAGAAAAACGAGAAACCCAAAGAGGCCATGGCCGCGTACCGCGAGGCCGTCCGCCTCCAGCCGCAGAATCCAGCCGCATGGCTGCGCATTGGCATCCTCTATAGCCGCCAGACCGACCAGGCCAACGCAGCCGCCGCCTTCGCCCAAGCCGACCAGTGGTACCGCGCCTCCAGCAATCTGGAAGGCGTCACCGAAACCGAGTTCCAGCGCGGCGTGCTGGCCAACCGCGTGGGCAAAACCGACGACGCGCGCCACAGCCTGCAGCAGGCTCTCGAGATGGCCAGCCACACCGAAAGCGCGTCGCAGCAGATTCTCGCGCTGCTTTCCCTCAGCAACCTGGAGTTGCGCCTCAACAATATGGCCGAATGCCAGAACGACGCCACGCAGGCCATCGACCTGGCGCGATCGAACGGTCTCGAAACCCTCGCCGCCAGCGGCCTGATCTCGCTCGGCAATGCCTATTTTCTGAAGGGCGAGTACGCGGAAGCCGGCAAATACTTCGATCAGGGATTGGCCTACGCCCGCCTGCACCGCGCCGAGCGCACCGAAGCGCGCGCCCTGTTTTCCCTCGGCAGCCTGGCATTCCAAACCGGCCGTACCGACGATGCCGGGCACTACGCCGCGCAGGCGCTCGCCTGGTATCAGCGCGGCGGATATCAAAAGGAGACCGCGCAGGCGCTCCTGCTGCTGTCGCGCGTGGAGCGGCGCAAGGGCGACCTGGCGGCGGCCCTCGCATCCACCGAACAGCTACTGGCGACGGCTCGCAAACTCGGCGACCAGCCGCAAATCGCCATGGCGCAGCAGGGAATCGCCATCGTGCTGGAGGAGCAGGGCCGTTGGCCGGAAGCTCTGGCCCGGTACCGGGAGGCGTACCAGACCGCCCAGCAGTCGGGCGACCGCCAGAGCGCCGCCTTCGACCTGCTGGGCTCGGGCGGCATCCTGTGGCAACTCGGCCGCTACGACGAAGCGCGCCAGTCGTTGGACCAGATGGGCGCCGACGCGCCTCGCGCCTCGCTCGGTCCCGCCGCCGCCACGCGCGCCTCGATCGCGCTCAGTCAACGCCAGTTTCCCGCCGCGCTGGCCGCCAGCCGCGCCGTGCTGGCGCAGTCCGGGGTGAGCCCTGAAACGGCTGTGGTCGCCCGCTGGACTCTGGGCCTGGCGCAGGCTGCCACGGGCGCCGCGACGCTGGACGAAGCCGCCGCGCTGGCCGCCAAATCGGGCGACCCCTGGCTGATCGCCGGGACCGAACTGGCGCACGCCGAGGTTCTGCTGGCCGCCGGCGATCCCCGGAAGGCGCTCGACCATGCCCTGGCGGCGCAGCAGTGGTTTTCGGGCGCTCGAAACCTGCCGCTCGAATGGCGCTGCTGGCTCACGGCGGCGCGCGCCGCCCACGCCGCGGGCGATGCCGCCCGGTCCGGACAATATGCCGAAAAGTCGTCCCAAGTACTTGCGGACCTTGCCCGAACGTGGGACTCTGAGAGCTACCAAACGTACCTTGCCAGGCCTGATATTCAATATGATCGCGCCCAGCTTGCCCGGCTGGCCGGCGCGAAATGACGGTTATGATACCTAGCCACCTCAACCTCAATGCTCACGGGAACCGGCGCCTGACGGGTATGGTCCTGGCGCTGCTCGCGGCCACTCTTGGCACTGCCTTCTTGTGGGCCCAACCGACTGACACACCCATCGTGATCGGCGACGGGTCGTTGACCATGGCATCCGTCGGCGTTCCGTGGTCGAGCTTTACCGGCTCCGGCGCCACGCACGGTCACCCCAACGCCAATAAATCGGTCACCAGCATCGACGTCGCGATGCCGGCGATGTCCAATACCGTCACCTTCAACCCCGGCGAACAAGCCGAAGTCCACGTCACCTACGCCGGCACTTTCGACATCGACGTCTTCACCGGGCCTTCCGGCAACAAGCTCGCGGTCAAGACGGACTTCACGCAATTCCATGCCGCCGACGCCAACCATCTGGCGCAGAACAACGCCACCGGCATCATCACGCACGTGACCATTCTGCGGGCCGGTACGGTAGCCTTCGATTCGGCGGCGTCGGGACACACCGTAGTCACCGTCCACTACAAGTAGCCGTAACGAAGCGCTGTATGATTCGTCTATAGGCGAATGCTGCTCGGCGATCTCCGCTACACCGCGCGTACCCTCCGCAAGACACCGGCATTCACCGCCGCCGCGATTCTTACGCTGGCCCTCGGCATCGGCGCCAATACCGCCATCTTCAGTGTGGTGAACGCCGTCATGCTGCGATCGCTGCCCTTCGCCAGTCCCGAGCGCCTGGTCTGGGTGGCGGAGAAGAATGACAAGCTGAAGATCCCCTACTGGGCGGCATCGGTGCTGAATTACCTGTCGTGGCGCGAACAGGCGCAGAGCTTCGAACAGCTCGCCGCCATCCAGTCGGACAGTTTCAGCCTCACCGGCCGGGGCACCCCCGAGCAGTTCGCCGGCAACGACATCAGCCCCTCGTTATTTCCCCTGCTGGGCGTGCGGCCGCTGCTGGGCCGCGGTTTCCGCGAAGGCGAAGACCGGCCGGGAAGTCCGCCAGTCGCCATGATCGGTGAGGGTTTGTGGAAGCGGCGCTTTGGCGGCGAGCGCTCTCTGGTGGGCCGGACCGTGACGCTCAACGGCATCGGCTACACGGTAGTGGGCATCGCCCCGGAAGCTCCGGGATTGCTGTCCAATGGCGACATCTGGACGCCGCTGACCATCGACCCCACCAAAGAAAAGCGGCTCAACCATCTGATCACCGCGGTGGGGCGCATCAAGCCCGGCATCAGCGTCCAGCAGGCCCAGGCTGAAATGGACACGGTGTCGCGGCGCATGGGCAAGCAATACCCCGAGATCAGGGAATGGGGCGTCCATCTGCAGACTTTCTACGACTGGCTGGTGCCCGCGCAGTTGCGCACCGCTCTGCTGGTGCTGCTGGGCGCCGTGGTGCTGGTGCTCCTGATTGCTTCGGCCAATGTGGCCAACCTGCTGCTGTCGCGGGCGGCGTCGCGGCAAAAGGAAATCGCGGTGCGCATCGCGGTGGGCGCCGGCCGCGCCCGCCTGCTGCGCCAACTGATGACCGAGAGCCTGGCGTTGTCCGTGGTGGGCGGCGCGGCCGGGCTGGCGTTGGCCAAAGCCGCGGTGCGCTCGATGAATGCGTCGCTGCCGCCCAATCTGCTGCCGGTACCCGCGATCTCGGTGGACTTTGGGGTACTGCTATTCGGGTTGGCCATCACCGTGGCGACCGGTCTGCTCTTCGGCATGGCGCCCACATGGCAGGCCCTACGCACCGATTTGAACAGCGTTCTGAAAGAAGGCGGACGGTCGTCGGCAGGAAGCGCGCGGCCGCTGCTGCGCAACGGACTTGCCGCGGGCGAACTGGCGCTGGCGACCGTGCTGCTGATCGCCGCCGGTCTGCTGCTCGAAAGCCTGATGCACATGGAGACCGTGCCGCTCGGCTTCCGTCCGGAGCGCCTGCTGACCTTTCAACTCTCTCCGCCGCCGGCCAGATACCCGGGCAAAGAGAAGGCCTGGGCGTTTTATCGCGATCTGGTGCAGCGCCTGGAGGGGCTGCCCGGGGTGCGCGGCGCGGCCATTTCGAGCGCCGTGCCGTTCGGCGCGGGAACCTATACGCGGACGCCCACCGCCCCCGTCGGCCACTCGCTGCTGCAGCCCGGCGATTCTCTTCCCATCGACTGGCGCAGCGTCAGCCCCGATTATTTCCGCACCATGGAGATTCCCCTGGTGCGCGGCCGCGTGTTCACCGACGAGGATACGCCCGCCGCGCCTCCCGTGATGGTGATCAGCCAGGACACCGCCCGGCGCGTGTGGGGACAGGACGATCCCATCGGCCGCAAACTGCGCATCGTCGGTTCCGGCAAGGAGTACACGATCGTCGGAGTGGTGGGCGACGCGCTCAATACCGCGTTGAACCAGGAGATGGTACCGGCGATGTATTATCCCGCCGCCACCATGATGTGGCCGACCATGGACGTAGCCGTGCGCACCGCGGGCGAGCCGCTGGCGGCGCTCTCGGGCGTGCGCCAGAAGGTCCGCGAGATGGATCCCGAACTGCCGGTAGCGACGGTGCGCACCATGGAACAGTGGCTATCCTTCAGCGCTGCGCAGCCGCGCCTGGACGCCGTACTGGTCGCCGTGTTCGCCTGCGTGGCGCTGGCCATTGCGTCCATCGGAGTGTACGGCGTACTCTCGTACTCCGTAAATCTGCGAACACGCGAGATCGGGCTGCGGATGGCCATGGGCGCGCAACGCTCGAGTGTGCTGCGTCTGATTGTCCGCGAGGGCATGCTGGTGGCGCTCGCCGGAATCGCCGTGGGACTAATAGGAGCCATGCTGGTGAGCCGCGTGTTGGCCAGCCTGCTCTTCGGCGTCCCCGCGCGCGACCCCGCGACCTTTGCCGCCGTCGCCATTTCGCTGGCCGTGGTGGCGCTCGCCGCCTGCGCCGTCCCCGCCTGGCGCGCGTCCAAGGTGGATCCGATCGTAGCGTTGCGCTACGAGTGAAATCACTGTCTTGTGGCGCAGCCTTCAGCCTGCCCTACAAAACAAACCACAGCCGCCTCGACACTCCTTGTGAGCTGATGGCTCTTCAGAAACTGCTTCTCGCACCTGGAACCGCGAGCGTGAGCGAGCGGCCCGAGCGAGACGACGCATTTCCCAAAACTCCCCGATCCGCGCACGCTGGACAGATCGTCTCGGGCTCGGGCCAGGTGCCGAGGCGGACCAGTTTCAGACTCCCATGGACCGCCGGTCGACGCGGCGCCCCGGCTGATGGCTAATGGTTAACTTATTCCTTCGGAAACTCGTCGAACTTGCGCGTCACCGGCTTGCCCAACAGGAACTTGTCGGCGAAGGCCAGCATCGCGTCCCAATCTCCCTGCACCATGCCGTGCATGCGGTCGGCCCAGCTCACGCCCAGACGATCGGGGACGTTCAGCAGCGCGAATGCCGGCTGCGCGGCCAGGAACGATTGCCGGACGCCATTCTGATTCACGTTCTGGTCACGCGTTCCTTCGAGCGCAATGAAAGGACGCGGCGCGGCCAGCGCGATGAACCAGTGCTCATCGAACGGCAGCTTGTCCGGCTGTCCCCAAAACTCGTGCAGGTGCGGCGAGAACCAGTTGGGATACTTGCGCATCATCTCGCTCAAGCCCTCCTTGCCGCCGCGCTCGGCGCCGCTGAAGCGGTACGCCGGCGTGCCGCCGCCCGAACTGGCGACGGGCGCCACCATGGACAGCCGTTCGTCGAAGGCCCCGGCCACCAGCGCGGATTTCCCCGTCCGCGAGACGCCGGTGACGATCAGTTTCGATTTGTCGATGGACGGGTCGGTCTCGAGGTAGTCCACAATGCGCGAGACGCCCCAAGCCCAACCTTGCAGCAGACCCCAATCGTAATTTGGATACGCCGGATAGAAGCGCGTGGTGCGGAAAGCCCAAGTGCCGTCGGCGGTACGCAGCGTGGTGTCCTCGCCGCAATCGGTGTAATTGAACGTCACGAAAGCGAAACCGTGCGCCAGCGCGGGATTGCTGGCGGCGATGGAATCGGGCGTACGCGCGCCGCGTCCCGGTCCGGGGCCGCGCGCCGGTCCTTTGGCCGCCGGAGGCGCGGCGGCATCGGCGGCCGGCGTGGGCGCCGGACCCACCAGCAGCAGCACGTCCTCTCCCCTGCCCTGGTTCGGTCCGTTCGCCAGGTGCGGCAGCGGCGTCGCGCCGGGAGGCGCGCCGGAGGGCGAAATCAGCGTCGGATAGGGACCGGGACCGGCGGGCGTGAAGATGCCGATATCCAGACTCAGACTTTCTTTCGGTCCGAACGTCAGGTGCACCAGGCGGTATTTCACCTTGCCATCCATCACCATTTGCGAGCTGACTTCGTGGCCCTTCACATTTCCGGGAGGCGGCGGCGCCTGCCCGACGGCGTAGTATTCCAGGATCTGCCGGATCTCCTGGCGGCGCCGTTTCCACTGCTCCGCCGTCTTCACCTTCTGCCCATTGTTCATGGTCAGAACATCGGGCATTTCCGGACGATTGGGCAGCTTGTCGACGCCCGGCATCGCCTTCATCGATGTCTTGATGGGCGGCAGCGGGATCTCTTTCGGATCGGGCTGTGCACTCAGAATGCCGGCGGACAGGGCGGCAAGAATTGCGGGGAGGAACGTGCGCTTCATGGCCTTAGTGTACTGCACTGAATTGACCGAGTCGGCCCAACTCTCGTTCGCATCCTGTTGAAAGCAATCACGGGGTTCCGGAGAATTGGGTCAACTCGGTCCATTTCACTTCAGGAACGTACCCTTCTCCAGTTCCTCGAAAGCCTCGCGAAGCTGCTCCTGCGTGTTCATCACGATGGGACCATACCAGGCCACCGGCTCCTGCAGCGGCTGTCCCGAAACCAGCAGAAAGCGGATGCCATCCTCGCCCGCCTGCACCGTCACTTCGTCGCCGCGGTCGAAGAGAACCAGCGACCGGTTGTCGGCTTCGAGCGACAGCGTGGTGTCCGCCCATCCCACGCCTTCGGTGGGCACAGCCAGCGGACCCGAAGCATTGCAGAACTTGCCACTGCCCGCGAACACATACGCGAAGGCATGGCGCGTGGTCTCTACCGGCAGAGTCTTGCGCTTGCCCGGATCCACCGACACATCGATATAGGTGGGGTCGGCGGCGATGCCTTCCACCGGCCCTTTGGCGCCCCAGAAACTGCCGCACACCAGGCGCACGCGCGTGCCATCATCGTCGGTAATTTCGGGGATTTCCGCGGCTTTGATTTCCTGGTAGCGCGGCTCGGACATCTTCAGCGACGCCGGAAGATTGGCCCACAACTGAAAGCCGTGCATACGGCCCACCTCGTCGCCCTTGGGCATCTCCTGATGGATGATGCCACGCCCCGCCGTCATCCACTGCACGTCGCCGGCGGCAATGGCGCCGCGATTTCCCATGCTGTCGCCATGCTCCACGGTCCCGGCCAGTACGTAGGTGATGGTCTCGATGCCGCGATGCGGATGCCACGGAAAGCCGGCCAGGTAATCGGCCGGCACGTCGTTGCGGAAATCGTCGAGCAGCAGAAACGGGTCGAAATCCGAGGTGTTGCCGAAACCGAAAGCGCGTCGCAGATGAACGCCGGCGCCTTCCAGCGTGGGCTTGGACTTGATGAGCCGTTTGACAGGCCGAATGGACATGCAGTTCCCTCCGATACTGTCAGCGTAGCACCGGCGATGCGCTTCAGTTTTCGCGGGGAGTCCGGTCGGCCTTATCGATCACCAGCACCGGCACGGGATGCTTCTGCTCCTCCAGTTTGAGCCCCAGTTGTTTGTCGACGGCTTCGAACAGCGTGACGTCGCCGGTGGGCGCCACAGCCTCCGCTGTGGCGCCGCCGGTATTGCCGCCGCCTCGTGAAAGCACGTTCCTGGGAGTCCAATACAACTGGAAATCGTAAGCGCCCTTGAGCCCGGTCAAGTCGAGCACCGGAGGGTGGACATAAGCCGCGGCGCGGGTGGGCAGCCGTTCTCCGAATTGCGCCATGGTGGTGTTGGTGCAGACGTAGTTCCGCCTGTCGGTATTGACGATGTTGCACTCCGACCGCGCCGTTCCGTCCGACTGCTTGAGTTTCGGACTCTTGCCAGCCAGCAGCACAAATACCGGCATCGGCTGGTCTTCGCTGTGAGCCGCCAGCTTGAAGCGCTCGACCAGCAGGTTCTTCAACATCACGCGGACGGCCTCCTCGGTGACGGTGGGCGGACCTTTGGCGATAATATCGAAGCGATCCTCCGCCATCCATTTCGGCGCTCCCACAATCCACCGGTCATCCACGTTGTAAGCGAACGTAACCAGGCCTCGCAGCGTCGCGCCGAGCATCTGGATGCGGCCATTCTGGAAATCGAGAAAACCCAAGGGTCCGAGTTTCGCCGGAACCCCGCCGCCCATTGCCTTGGTCATGGCCGCTTCCGCCGCGCCGGGTTTGGCCGGCCGCACTTCCGCCACGTCGAATTCGGTGGGAAAGCTGGGAATTTTGCTGACCACGTTGGGAGCATTCGGGGTGGGTGTTTCGTTCACTTTGTCCACCACCAGGACGGGCATGGGGTGCGTTCCCGGATCCAGTTTCAGTCCGATGGCTTCCAGCGCGTCGAACGGCGAAACCGCTTTCGGGCCATCGGGGTTGGCCTTCGCCGCGTTGTAAATGTTCCGCCCCATCCAGTCCAGATGAAAGTCATAGGCGCCTTTCAAATTGGTCTCGTCGACCACCGGATGAGTCACGAAGTTATTGGCCGCCTGCGGCAGGAACTGCGCCAGCGCTTCCATGGTGTAGGAACCGAGCACCCAGTGGATATTGAGCGCCGGATCGCCGGTACCGCGGGTCGCATTGGGCGGGCCCTCCTTGGCGGCCGCCGGCAGCTTGGGACCCTTCTTCGCCACCGTCAGCACGAAGACCGGCATGTCCTTCTTGTCTTTGTGGACCACTAACTGGAAGCGGTCCGCCAGCAGGCTCTTCAGCATACTCTGCAGAACCTCCTCCGAAGCCACATTCCCCGGCGACTTGGCGATGATATCGAACCGATCGGATGCCAGCCAGCCCGGTCCGCCCACCACCATCTTCTCATCCACGCCATAGGCGTCGGAAATCAAATCGACCATGGTGGCGCCGCGTTTCTCGTAGCGGCCGCCGGGCATGAATCCGTCGTCATTGGTGATGCCGCCGGGCGGAGTCACATGGACATCCGCCACTTCAAAAGCCGGCTCTTTGCCGTTGGATTGGCCGGGCGACAGACCCGGCAGTAAGAGAATCAGACTAAGGCCTGCGACGGCTCGTAGCATCCTTGGTATCATGGTCCGCCTCCCGCACCCAGGGTGCGCCCCGAATCACTGTCCATCATACCGGGTCCCGGTGCGTCCCGCGAGCCGTTGCACCCGGCGTGCCAAACCTGGGCCAATGGGTTTGCCTGCCGTTTCCGGCCGGAAACCGTGAGCCGCGGTAGCCACCTGTGCGTGGCGGGAGACTTAGCCGTACGCGGCCGGGACTTACTTCAGTCCCAGCCGAATGACCACGTTCAGCCCGAACGCGAAGATCCCCGCGCCCAGCAGCACGCTGACGGGCAGCGTCAGCACCCAGGCCAGCAGCAGGTTGCGCAGCGTGTCCATCTGCAATCCCGAGTGGTTCGCCGCCATGGCGCCGGCTACCCCGGAGGACAATACGTGCGTGGTGCTTACCGGCAGGTTGTAATAATCGGCCGCCATGATGGTGCACATCGCCACCAGCTCCGCACTGGCTCCCTGGGCATAGGTCAGGTGCGACTTGCCGATCTTTTCTCCCACAGTGACCACGATGCGCTTCCAGCCGATCATGGTGCCCAGGCCGAGGGCCAGCGCCACGGCGACCTTCACCCAAATGGGAATGAACTTAGTGACCTTCTCCATCTTGCTCTTGAAAGCCGCGGCGTCCTTGGCCTGAGCGGCGTTCAACTTATGCTGCTTGATGAGCTTGTTCAGCGATTCCGACACCAGGTAAAGGTCGGTGCGAAGGGTGCGGCGCTCTTCCGTGTTCAAATCCGAAAGGCTCTTCTTCCCGTCCGTCATGCCGTAGATTTCCAGGCATTCGTCGTGCAAGGACGGAAACGTCTGGTCCGTCATGACGCCGGTAGTTTTCAGGAAGTTCGACAGTTCGTCCACGGCCATCGCCCGGGTGGGCGTCTGAATCCCCGGTGCATGGCTGCCCATCTGATCGGCGACCGCCATGGCGCTCTGCGAGATCTCCTGTACGGAAGTTTGGCTGGTGTCCAGGTTGACGGCATAGGTGGCCGGCAGAATGCCGATCAGGATCAGCATGATGAGTCCCATGCCCTTCTGCCCGTCGTTGGACCCGTGGGCATAGCTCACTCCGGTGCAGGTCAGCATCAGCAGACCGCGGATCCAGGCAGGCGGCGGCTTGTTCCCCTCAGGAGCCTGATACAGCTCCGGACGCTTGATGAGTGCCTTCGCCAGCAGTAAGAGGAGCGCCGCGCAGACAAACCCGATGATGGGCGAAATGAGCAGCGACATGCCCACTTCCGAAGCCTTGGCCCAATTCACGCCCTCGCCGAATACGTGGCCGGCGGCCATCATCGAATTGGCCAGGCCCACTCCCATGATGGCTCCGATGAGGGTGTGAGAGCTGGAGGCGGGCAATCCGAAGTACCACGTCCCCACGTTCCAGATGATGGCGGAGATCAACAGGGCGAACACCATGGCGAAGCCCGCCGCCGATCCCACGTGGATGACCAGTTCCACCGGCAGCAGCGCGATGACCGCGAAGGCAATGCCGCCGGTCGAAAAGAGCACCCCGATCAGATTCCAGCATCCCGACCAGACCACCGCATAGATGGGTTTCAAAGTGTGGGTGTAGATCACCGTTGCGACCGCATTGGCCGTATCGTGAAATCCGTTGACAAACTCGAAGCTGAGCGCCAGACCGAGCGCCAACAGCAGAAATATCATCGTGGCAAACGAAAGGTGTTGCCCAAGAAAATCCATGCTTCCTCCCCGGTTGAAAGTGAAGTCTCCAGCCTAAGCAACAGTTGTTGCGGTCAGATGACACCCCAATTACGGATTGAATACTGTTTTCCCTAAGGTATCTGTGGGTCAGCCGGTTGGGCGACAATGGACAGGGGAGCGATGCGGGCGTTTCGAGAGTTCGCGGACCGGCTGCGGGGTCTGGTAGTACCAGATCCGGAGGCGGACTCCGTCCGCAAGGGCCCGCCGCTGCTCTCGCGGTTCGCCACGCCGCATACTTTCAGTCCCGATCTGGGCATGGGCCAGGCGCTGCTGGCCGTAGCCGCAACCTTGACGCGCATCTTCGGCGCCGTGGTGCTGTTCGCGGTTTGCGGAAGCGCCGGCGCGTTCGCCTGGAGCGCCGTGCACAACGGCTTCTGGCGAGTGGCTGTCGAACTGGCGATGCTGCTGCTATTCCTGGCCGCGATCGCGGCCCTCATGATCGCGATTTCCGCGGTGGAGCGCCGCGTAGCCCGCAACCTGTAGGGCTGGGCGCGACGGGTTAGCCGGGTTCCGTTAGTGTGCTGCGGCGCAAATACTGCCCGGTATCGGTGCCAGCCGCAAAGCGGGGACTGGGGACGAATTTCGCCGGTTTTGCGAAACTTCGTTGCCTGTCCCCGCTTTGCCGCGCCCTCGGAATTACTGCGCGAAATTTGCGCCGCAAACCGCAAGAATGCCCGCCGTCTGTGGTACAGTTACGAGTCTTCAGAGAAGAGGAGGTACGCCGTGTACAACATGAGTAACCTGGGAAAACTCAAGATTCTGGATGCGAGCGCCCCAGCCGCGATGCAAGCTTTCTGGGCGTTTGACAAAGCCGCAATGGCCGACGGAGCGATCCCTGTCAAGTACAAAGAGCTGATGGCGCTCGCCGTCGCGTTTACCACGCAATGCCCCTATTGCATCGAGATCCACGCCGGCAAGGCGCGTCACGCCGGCGCGAGCGATGCGGAAATCGCCGAAGTAGTGGCGGTGGCTGCAGCACTCCGTGCGGGCGCCGCCGTCACTCACGGAACGCATGCATTCCCGGAAGTCTAAGAAAGCTTGCGCCAAAAGGAACTAACGCGGCCGTGTCACGCCGCGACCGTAGAGGCGCCGCTTGCCACGGGGCTCGCGGGATAGTCTCAATTCGAATTGGCGCCGTGCGGCAGGTCTTCCTTCACAATCTTCCCGTCCTGCAGCGTGATCGCGCGATCGGCCTCGTATCCAAACGACGGATTGTGGGTGGTGAGAAGAATCGCCAGTCCTTGCTCCACGGCCAGACGCTTGAATAACTCGATGATCGATTGGCCGGTGGTGGTATCGAGGTTGCCGGTCGGCTCGTCGGCCACCAGAATGCGCGGATCGGCGATCAGGGCGCGCGCAATGGCGACGCGCTGCATCTGCCCACCGGAGAGCTCGCGGGGCAAATGGTTCGCGCGGTCGCTGAGGCCGACCGTCTGCAGGATCTCCCGAGTCTTTTGCTGGTTTGTCCGGCGTCCGAGAAACATCAACGGCAAATCGACGTTCTCCGTGACCGTCAGCGTCGGCAGCAGTGCGAATTGCTGGAAGACGAATCCCAGGACACCGCGGCGGACCTCGACCAGTTCCTCCTCGGCCAGACCGGCGACTGACTTCCCGCCGACCAGAAGCGTTCCCTCGGTCGGCGCGTCCAGACAGGAGAGGAGGTTGATCAGCGTGGTTTTTCCCGAACCGGACGGTCCGAGAACGGATACGATCTCTCCCGCGTGAATCGCGACGTCAACTCCGTCGAGCGCTTTCACGATTTCGCTGCCGCGGCGATAATACCGTTTCAATCCATGTCCTTCAATGATGGCTTCTCGCATCGTTACGCTCCTCTGCCTATGGCTTCGACCGGACGCATCGAGGAGGCCCGCCACGCCGGATACAGGCCGCCGAAAAAGCCCAGCGTGACTGCACCGAGCACTGCATAGCCAATCACGGCCGGTGTGATGTCCACCACCGAGCCGGACACTCCCAGATCCGCGATCGCCTTGATCGCCCTTTCCACCAGTCCTGAACCGACGATGGCCGCGACCGAACCCGCGATGCCGCCCGTCAGGCAGATCATGACGGTCTCCAGCCAGATCAACTGAAATATGTCGCCGCGCCGCGCACCCAGCGCTTTCATGATTCCAATTTCGGACGTGCGCTCGTACACGCTCATCAGGATGGTGTTGATGACACCGATCAAGGCGACGATCACGGCGATGGCCGCCACCGCCGCAATCATGGTCTGCGCGGTCCCCACCAAACTCACCAGCGTGTTCTTCACCTGCTGCAGTCCCACCACCTGGACCTCGGGAAGCTTCAGCCAGCGGGTTTCGAATTCACGCATCTTGAAGGCATTGAACTGCTTGAGTTTGACGCCCAGAATGGTGAGCTGGTCGGGCCTCCCGAAATACTCGCGCGCCACGTCGATGGGCAGGAAGACCGTGCCATCGTCCTGCGTGCCGGTACGGTCCAGCACGCCAACGACTTTGAACTGATGCATCACGGGATCGGGCTTGCCGGCCGGCGTTATGGAGGCATAAAATGCGTCGCCGACCTTGCGCTGCTCGTACTCGGCGGCTTCAAATCCCATGACCACTTCGTCCTGGCTGCCGGCCCGGAACCACCGTCCGCCCTGGTACCCCGCGCCCGTCTTGAAAACGATCCAGGGTTTCATCACTCGGTAGCTCGCCACATCGATGCCGCTGATAATCGAGAAATTGCTTCCGCCGCCGTCGTCGCGGATCGAGCTGCCCTGCTTCTGGGCCACGCCGATGAAGATCGGCGTGATGGTTTCGATTTCGGGATCGCTCTTCACCTTGTCGTAGGTATCGGCGGGGAGATACAGCAGTCCGGTGCCGCCCTTCAGCATCATGGTGGCGGCCTCGTACGGGCATCCCTTCGCCATGATCATTACCTGGAACCCGAGCATGTTGATGCTCTTGTCGATGGCCCCGCGGTAGCCCAGCATGAAACCGCCGAGCGAGACCGCGACGGTAACCGCCAGCGCCACCCCCGCCACAGTCAAACCGGTGCGCACCGGCCGCCGCCGGAGGTTCTTCACCGAAAGTGTCATGTAACGTCCGAATACATTCAGGTCCGTCCGCATCTTGTCAGTCATAACGCCTCATTCGAATTCCACCGCGCTTGCATAAAACTGATATCCGCCGTTGTAGGGCACCATCTGACCCTCGACGCGAGCCGCGCGGCCGTTCATCATCGGAGCCTTCATCGCGACTTCCTGCAGATCCACGCGCAGGATGTCCTTGCCGGCCCGGAAGAAGAAGTAGCAGCCCATGGCGGTGCACTGATCCGCGACGGTTCCTTCGATCTCAACCGTCTTGCCGAGGAAGGATTTCGGGTCGGCGATCAACCGGACCACGTCGGCCTTGGGAGCGGAAGTAAACGTTCCGAAGCGGTTCGGTTTGGCAACCGCCCACCACACCACCATGGTGACAGCCACCAGGGTTATGGCACAGAGTACGAGTATCTTCTTCATAGTTAGTCCTTGGTCTTGTGTGCCGCCTGCTGTGCCCGGTCGAAGTATGGCTCAAAGCGTCTGCCATACACGAAATAGTCCAGCAGGATCAAGTTCTTTCGAAGCCCGCGGAGGGCGGCAACGTAATCCGGCCGGCCGGCCGGGTCGAGCGCGGGCGGCCGGACAGCGGCCACCTTATCGGCTTTCGCGCCCGGATCGGCGACGGCGTAATAGTCGTGCTTATAGAAATCGGCCAGAGTCAGGCCGGTGAACTGCGCCCGAAACTCCTTGCTGCGCAGTTGCCGCGCGGCTGGACTCTCCAGCCGCTGGAAGAAGAAGCTCTTGATCTCCGCCGTCTGTGGATCGGTCGCCAGGAATACCTGAATCACCCCGCCTTTGCCTGGTACGTTCACCCCGTGAACGACACCGATCCGGACAGAACCTTTGAAGACGCTATACACCGTGTACGCCGTTTCATAAGTCTCGTAGATCGGGTCCAGGTCGCTGCCCAGGCGCGCCCGAAGTCCCTGGAACAGCGCCGCGCCGTCCTTCAGCTTCGGAAACTCGATCAATTCCTCCTTGAAAGTGGTCATCTCGGGGTAGAGATACTTCAGGTCCTCCGATGGATTGCTGAGCGTGCAACCGATCGCTCCCAGCAGGATTTGCGGCACTGCCGCCAGTAAAACGATCGACAATAACAGTAGACGATTCATAAGTTCTCCTTACAGGTAAAAGTAATATTGCAGCGTCACAATGGTGTGCGGCGGAGCTACCGCGTTCTGCAACTGCCGCTCGAGGTTGAGCTTGATCCAGTGAGCGTTGGAATTGGCGACGTCGTTGCGGAAGTACCAGGTGAGCTCTCCGATGACGGACAAGTTGGTGCCCCGGCTCTCCTGGAAAAACCTGCGAACTTGCGCCGCCACGCCCCAGCGTCGTGAACCGTGAAGATACTCCGCCTGGTGAAGCTCGGTGACCACGGGATTGGAAGCGTCGCGCCCGCCGCTGAGTTCGGTGGTGAACGTGAGCAGCCCTTTGGGCGCCGTGTGCCGGTAGCGTCCGTCGATGCCGATGCGTTGGGTGCGCAGGGGAAGCGGAGCGGCGGCCGGATCCGCGCCGTCGCTCTCGGCCATCGGCATGGCTAGGCGCTCGCCGCCAATCAGCGAAAGCCCGCCCTCGATACCATACTGCGAACTGTATTTGTCCGACAGGCTGACGCGCAGCGCCCCGAGGCCGCCCTGTCCCCTCCATTTGAGGCCGCACCCGGAGCCCACAAGATAGGAGGCGTCATAGTTGAGGTCCTTGTTGATGGCGCCCCAGAAGCCCGCGGACCAACCCTCGTCGAAACCGAAATTGTTCCCGTTGGAGAGTTGCAGGAGCGTCCCGTGGGTGTCGGTCTGCAGGCTCAGCCCGAACGGCACATACGACTGGCCGATGCGGAAGTTGAACCGTCCTACGCTCGCGGCGCGTTCGTCCGCTCCCAGTAGCGGATTGAAAATGTTATACAGGTCGAGGTACAGATTGTGGTATTCGAAGGTCCATCCCTGGTGGCCGGCGCCTTCCATGTCGTTGGGGACCGCATTGTAGCCATCCCGCCGAACCAGGCGGCCCTGGAAATCGAAACCTGCGATGGTCGACGTCGCAGTGGAGAACTTCTTTTGCAGTTCGAATCCCAGCGATTGCCGGCTGGCGCCGCTGCCGTCCGCATTAGTATCGAACTCCGACAGGATCTCCTTTCGGAATCCGAAGTTATCGTTCAGAAACTTGTGAAGCCAGGAAACCTGCGGTTCCTGGGCGGTCTCTGGCGACGGCGTTGCCGGGGCAACACCGGCAAATGGATCGTTGGGCGTCTTATCGCCTTGTGGCGGCCCGGTCTGTGCCGACGCACACTGGGCCGTCAGCAGGGCGATCGACAGCGCGATCGCTATCGACAGCATGGGTTCCGGACCTCTCCACGTCGCCATCTCCGGCGACGGCGCTCCGCCGAGCGCTGTCATAGGACATCTCCCGTTCGATTCACTTCGGCGCGATGACGCACACATCGCACCAGTCCGATTAGTCCGAGCGCGTTCGGACGCCGCTTGCCAGCGGTATTGCAGAGATGCAGCGGGAGATGTTTCTAGAGGAGAAGTTGATGGAACTGCAGGAGGCGATCTCGCGAGACTAAGCCGAACTCAGACGAGCGAACCAGCCGGCCAGACGTCCGGGCGGGATAGAGCGGCGCGCTCTGCGCCGATTGAATTACCGGCTGCGCGCCGGCAGGCGAGGGCACGAAAGGCGCTACCGGCTGACGGCCGATGCACTCACAGCGCGAAGATGTCGAGCCGTGCTGGTGCGGGCAGGTTGGTTTTGGGCAGCAGGGATGCGCTACGGATTGTGCCGCCATCGTTGCGGAGCAAACCTGGATGGGATTGACCAGTAAGACGGCGATGCTGAGGAGGGCCAAGACGACTTTGGTTCCGGCAATCCGATGCATACGCTTGCTCCAATTATTGCACGCGGTGGACCAATAACTCCAGGAGACTAAGTCGTGTTGGATCAATTGCGGCTCTGAGGCAACCGCTCCGAGTCCTGGGGAAGATGACTCACCGGTGCGGAACATCGCGCCATTCATTTCGGAAATCGCTGGACAACCTCCGACTATGGTATAGTGTCCGACACCCTTGCGCCCAAAGAGGAGGCACCATGCAACGCCACTTGACGATTGCTGCCCTTGGTTCGCTCCTGGTCCTACCAGCGGCGGCCCAGCGGCCCACTGCGCAGCAGCAACAGCACACTCTCGATACCGCCCGCGACATCGCCATCCACTATAGCGGCAAGCTGCCGGACTTCATCTGCAACGAACAGGTGGAGCGCACCGACACTACCAGCTCTAGCAATATTAAGGCCGACCGGCTCACCATCCAGCTCAGCTATTCCGGACAGAAGGAAAAGTACAAGCTCGTCGCCATAAACGGGAGTCCCACGCAGCAGACTCTCGAATCGCTGGATGGAATCATCACCGGCGGTGAATTTGGCAGCCTGCTGCTGGGCGTGTTCGACCCGTCGTCGGCCGCCGATTTCCAATGGAAGGCATCCTCCACCATTCGAAAACGTCCCGCGGCGATCTATACTTACCGCATCGCGCGCGCCAAGTCGCATTACATGGTGGGATATCGCGTGGGGAATGGAGCTATGGTGTCGGCGGCGGCCGGCTACCACGGTGAAGTCACCCTCGATGCCGAAACCTCCCGCGTGCTCCGTCTCACGGCTTCCGCCGACGACATCCCCAAGGAGTCCGCCATCCTGCAATCTTCCGTCGAAGTGGATTACGATTTCGTGGACGTCGCCGGCCACAGTTACCTGCTCCCCGCGCATTCCGACACCCGCATGGAGCGATCGCTGCGCCGCATCGCCAACGTGGTGACCTACGTCGGTTACCACAAGTTTGAGGCGGATTCCACCATCGACTTCAACCCGAAACAGTGAGCCGCATCGACAGGCTAGCCGGGTATCGCGCCATAATGTAATCTCCCCATGCGGTCACCCTTAGGCTCGTTCCACGGCGCCCTCTCCTTGCCATGGATCATTGCGTTTCTGGAGGGATTCTCCACCCTCGCGGTGGAAGTCATTGCCTCCGGCTGGCCATTCCGGTAGTCGGCTCAAGCATGACGCTGACCGGAGTGATGCTCGGCGTCGTTCTGTTCGCCTTAAGCGCGGGCTATTGGCGGGGCGGCGCGCTCTCCGCGCGATGGGATCGCGACAAAACCCGCCGGGTGCTCTCTCGGCGCATTACACGATGCGAAAGCTGCGCAGAGAAGGAGGCCATTACGATTTCGCGTTCCTGGATGCGCATTTCGGCCGCGGCATTCCCGAAGAGCTGTCGACGGTCGAATTCTTCGCGGACACGCGCCGTCTCGCTGACCGTGTGGGCGGCCAATGTGATTATGGACCGATGGCTCGAGTCGCCATTCGCGCGCAATCTGCTGGCCTCATTTCGCCAGGCATTCGACCGCGTGTGGGTGATCGATACCATCCGCGGCGACGCGGAGGTCTGTAAATATGATGGTGGTCAACTGGGCGGCGCCGGAAGGTCGAATGGGCGGGCGGCCACGTCTATCGCGATGACAGCAGCACCGCCGCCCGGGATCGCGTCCGGCTGATGTGGGGCTACCGGTAATCGCTCGTTCGCCGCCGATCCTATTTCGGAGTGGCCGTCATGCTGGCCCGGCGTCCGGTGGTGATGGAGAAGTACTCCATCCACTTCTCGCGGATGGCGTTGGTGTTGACGATCAGGTCCTTGCCGGGTGCAGTGCCGTGGGTGACCACCACCACCATGCCGGTGTTGAACTTCCTCTGCGATTGCGCTGGCGGCGGCGTGCGCAGCCCTTCGACGGCAATCACGTCCTGGATGGTGACCTTCACGCGGTCCGCCTTAAATATGGGATGACCGTTGGCATCGCGGCCGGCCGCCACCAGGTTGCGCAGCATGAAGAAGTCGGGCACTTCCGCCGGGGTCGCCAGGCCCATCAAATACAGATCCAGGTAGGACCAGCCCGTGGCCGGGACATAATAATCGTCATCCAACTGGGTGAACGTGCCGTCGAAATTATCCTGCCAGGCGCCGCCGCCCATGGCCGATGCTTCCACCAGCCGCTGATACGGGAACGCCACCTGCGCCTGCAAGCCGCGGGCCCAGTGCGTGGGGCCCAACTGGATGGCTTCGCCATTGACCTTGGCGGACACGAATGCCGACCAACGATGGCCCATCTCATGGCCAATCTGCGACATCGCCAGGTTGTATCCGCTCATATCCCAGCCGCCCGACCGGTCGGCCACTACGCCATCGGGCGGCCGCTCCTGCATCTGGTTGGCGCCGGAATAAATCGGTTGGATGAAGCCCCATTGGAAACGTCCGTCGCTGCAATAATCCTGGGTGCGGCCGGCAGGATCGCCGATGCCCGTCACGTTGCCGCCGCGCGGACCGTTGCTGGGCGTGCCGGCTTCCTGATTGTCGACCCGGAAATTGGAATAGTACGCCAGGAAATCGAATTTGTCTCCCAGTCCGCGGATGACGGTGCAAGCCAGGTCGCGCGCGCTGGGCAGCGTCACGTAGTGAAATGCTTCGTAGGCAACGGCGAACGGCCCGTCCTGTTTCTTCACGGTGGACAGGCGAACCTCGGGGCTGCGCAGTCCGGAGAGCTTGACGGCGTGCGGCGGCAGCTTGTCGGCGCTGGAATCGGCGGAAACGGTGATCTCGGAAGCGCCGTGAAACGCCTCTGGCAAGGTCCCCTGCACGCTGAGGCTGTTGCCGTCCACTGTGACTGCGCCTGAAACGCCGGGTCCCGAGGCGGCATAGCGCGACCCGCCCGCGCGTCCGCCGCGGCCCTGCCCGCCGAATCCGCGGATGGTCCAGGTGAGCGTGGAATTCGCGCCGGCGCTCAGCACCACGTGGTAGGTGACGCCCGGCAATCCGGCATCGCCCGCGGGCAGCACCGGACCGCGCGTGTCGAGTGTGACCTTGAGAAACAGGTTGTTCACCGCGGCCAGTTTCACGTCGCGGATATTGAGATGAGCGGCGACGGCTGGATTTTCCTTGCCGTCGACCGTCGCCAGCGGACGTTCCGCGCCGCCGCCGACCAGCGGATAGATACCCACGATGGCGTCCTTGGCGGCGAGTTGATCGTACGAGAGGTCGATGGAGCCGTCTTTGTGCAGCACCGCCTGGAAGCGGTTGACGGTGGGCACCCAAGTGAAATCCTGGATGCCGCCATGCGGCTCGGTGACGTTCCAGGTGACCACCGCGCGGTCGGGAAGCTCCTTCAGATAGCGGGTTCCCGACATGCGCGGTTTGAGGAACACACAGATGGCCGGCACGGTGTTGACCAGCGTGCGCGCCGCGTCCTGCAACTGGTCGAAGCGGCCGATCTGGACACCACCGCCGCCCCGTCCGCCGCGTCCCGCGCCTCCGCCCGCCGCTTCGCCGTCGCCAAATTCA
>Ga0181529_10001009_pt1 | contig 38703 bp, 33 predicted proteins | sample PEATcosm2014_Bin_36_FD_119763 | JGI IMG/M metagenome (GOLD analysis project Ga0181529, IMG submission 119763) | Peatland microbial communities from MTU Mesocosm Facility, Houghton, MI, USA - PEATcosm2014_Bin10_30_metaG | ecosystem: Environmental > Terrestrial > Soil > Wetlands > Peat | place... | reverse complement strand
CGTCGCACGAGGGACTCTATCGCGTGGTGTTGCTATTGCCCTGCGACTCGCCCATGGCTTCCATAAGCCGGGTGTAGCCCGCGCGGCTCACAGCCAGGCGCGTCCCATCGGCCAGAATCGCGATCCGGCTGTCCTTGGCGTACGGCTCGATTCGGGTGATGCGCTCGAGGTTGACGATGGTCGAACGGTGTACGCGGACAAATCGCGACGGGTCGAGCAGGCTCTCCATACTGGAGATCGGTTGCTGCTTCAAAAAGCTGCGGCCGCCCGAGTGCAGTGCCACATAGTCTCCCTGGGCCTCCACGTAATCCAGTTTCTCGATGGGAATCACATGGACCTTGGTTCCGTCCTTGACCACGATGCGTTGCGGTTTCTGTTCCGGCGCGCGGGCCTCGGCGGACAAGTCAACTGGCAGCACGCGCTGCCCCAGACGGGCCTTGGCGCGCTCCAACGCCCGCTCGAAGCGCTCGGCGGAGAACGGCTTCAGAAGGTAGTCTACGGCGTGGGCGTCGAAGGCGCGCATGGCATACTGGTCGTAGGCCGTGACGAAGATCACCGCCGGCGGGTTGGGGTTTCCGGTCGAAATCAGTTCGAGGACTTCGAAGCCGTCCAGTTTGGGCATCTGGACATCGAGAAACAGAAGGCCGGGCGCCGTCTCCGAAACGGCCTTGACGGCATCGAATCCGTTGGCACATTCGGCCGCGACTTCGATTTCCAAATGCGGAGCCAACATTTCCCGCAGAAATCTCCGTGCCAATTCCTCGTCGTCTACGATGACCGCGCGAAGTTTCGATTCGCTCATCTGCCAGTCACTGTAGCATGGCTGGCTCTATCCCCCACATGGAACCGCGCCTACGCGTCCCGAGGCAGACACGGCAGCGTCGAGAGGCGCCGGAAACGTACCGCCCGGCGACCCTTCGATAGCGGCCAGCAGGCGGGAGTAACCCGCGCGGCTCACGCCCAGGCGCGTGCCGTCGATCAGAGTGACCGCGCTGTCCCGGGCATATGGAGCGATCCGGGCGATCCGTTCCAGATTCACGATTCTGGAGCGGTGGACGCGGACGAAGCGGGCCGAGTCCAGCTCGGTTTCCATGCTGGCGATCGACTGCAGTTTCAGGCGGGTTCTGCCGCCCGAATGTAGCGCCACGTAGTCCGCCTGAGCTTCCACGTAATCCAGGGTTTCCACGGGAATCACGAAAACCTGGTGACGATCTCTGACGACAATCGGTTGGGGCGGCTCATCCAAACCAGCAGCCGCACGCTGTCGCAGTCGAACTTTGGCCCGCATCAGCGCAGTATCCAGACGCCTACCGAAGGAACTCAGCATACATTCCACCCACCATCGATTCCGTTTCCGTCATTCGTCATGACCCTCGGGCTCCCAGGGGTTTCAGTAAGTCCGCCAAAGCCCCCACTAAATAGGTAAAAGCGGAAAACGAGGTCGGTTTGTACCAGAAATCCCGAAATTCTCTCGAACTATTTGCGGCTGGTGCTGCAAAAGCCTACACACGGAGGCCTAGAGAGCAACGGTATCCACCGTCTGGCTTCAGGCGATTGGGAAGTCTGGTATTGGAAGTTCTGGTACCATGATCTTAGCGGTACCCCCTTGCCGAGACGCTGTGGATTTGTGCGAGAATAGGTGACACTCAGTTATTGTTAGGGCCACCGAGGGAGGTAGGCGGTCGGAAAGGTGTGAGCGTGAGCTATCAGTCCGAAACGCCCTTTGACAGCATTGAAGGCTCCCATGAGTATGTTGCATTACTCGCGGAGGCTGTTGACGAAGCCCGGCGCGATGTGGAGGCTGAGATTGTGGCGGCCGAACGCGACAGTGCGGATCGACGCAAAGAAGCGCTGCTGCTGGTTTCCTACAATCTCGCCAAACTCAATCTTCACATCACCACCAGCCGGCGAATTCTGAACGACCTGCGTTCGTTGCGGCGCTTGCTGCTGGCCGAACGCGGCGTGGCTACCGAGGAGGATCAGGCGCTCGCGGCCGGCGAATAGCAACCTGTGGTTGTTGCACCACTCGCTGTCGGTATTGGCAGGACTGCCACCTGTCGCTGGTGTACTTTTACCTTTTGCGGCCTTAAGGGGCTGCGCTCAAACGCCGCTGAGAACGTGGCCATTTAGTGCGGAAACCCGCGTCAAATGGCCGTTTCCGCAGTGTCTGCTCTTGACAGAACACCCTTGTGAGGATACTATGCAAGAGTTGTCGCGTTCTGTGTCGCGATGACACTTAACGACGGTGGTTTCTGGGGGACCCCGTATGACGTTTCAGATCGGCGATAAGGTTGTCTATCCCAATCAGGGTGTTGGGACCATTGAGAATATTAGCACCCGTTCCTTCGGCACCGCCTTTGAGAAGTTCTACCTTCTGCGCCTGGGCTACAACAGCATGACGGTATTGGTGCCGTTTTCCAATGCGGCGAATATCGGCCTGCGGCGGGTGACGAAAGACCGCGAGATTTCGCGCGTTCTCTCCTATCTTGCCAATGGATGGTGCTCCGTGCATCCGGATTGGAAAGTGCGCTTCCGGGAGAATTCGGGGAAGATGCAGAGTGGCAATCTTCTGCAGGCCGCCGAGGTCTTCAAGGGATTGCTGCAACTTCACCTGGACAAGCCGCTCTCCTTTCGGGAGAAGAAAATGCTGGACCGGGCGCTACACATGCTGCTTTCGGAAATCTCCATGGCGCGGAATGTGCCTGAGATCCACGCCATCGGCCTGCTGTCCCGGGCCTTGGGCAAGGCGGGATTGACGTTGCCAGCGGCAAACTGAGGACGCCATTGCCGGCGGCAAACTGAAGCAGCCGCCAGGCGTTCGCCGGGGAATCGATCTTCGCGACGCCGCGCCCGGTCCGCGGCATCTAATGCAATTATGCCCGGATCCCTGACACACGGCACGATTCAAGGTCCACCGCCTCCGCCTACCGACCGCGGATGGGGTGGCGACAGTGGCGGCCGTGGCGACGGTCGCGGCGCCGACCGGCGCGCATCCTTCGCCGGACTATTCGTGCTGCTGGGCGCAACCACCATGGTCTTCGCCGCCTTCACCATCGCTTTTGTGGCCCGGCGCAGCCTTTCCGACGATTGGGCCGTCCTGCACAAGCCGCCCATCCTGTGGTTGAATACCGTGGTCCTGCTGGCTTCGAGCTTCGTTCTGGATCTCTCGCGCCGCGCGCTCAGGGCTGGCAATCGCAGCCGCTTCAACGTGTGGTGGAGCGTCGGAACGGGCCTGGGGATCCTGTTTCTGGCTGGCCAGGCGGTGGCTTGGTATCAACTGCGCCAGGCGGGGGTATTCGTGGCCACCAATCCCAGCAGTTCGTTCTTCTACGTGCTTACGGGCGCGCACGCCTTCCACCTGCTGGGGGGCGTTGGAACTCTGATATACGTCGATATCCAGGCGTGGCGACTGCGGCTGGGACCGGCCAAGCGCACCACCATCGATATCGCCGCGATCTTCTGGCATTTCCTGGACGGTCTCTGGGTGTACCTGATGATCCTGTTCTACTTTTGGGGCTGACGGATGGCTCGGCTCTCAGCCGGTTGGCCGGGTTCTTAACGCGTGCGGCAACGTGGGACGTCCGCCGCCGCCGCACCACGCGTTATCATGAGTCTCTCAACCGGGAGGCAAGTGCCCATATGCAACTTCACATCCATCGTCCGCTCCTTCTCGTAGCCGCCTGCTTGGCAATTTCCGGCGCTGCCAGCGCTCAAAACCGTCCCGCCCCGGACCTTTCCAAACAGCCGACCCTCTACGTAGTGGGATACGCGCACCTCGATACCGAGTGGCGCTGGGAGTATCCGCAGGTCATTAACGAGTACTTGAAAAACACGCTGGACTGGAACTTCGGCCTGTTCGAGAAGTACCCGCACTACGTATTCAACTTCAGCGGCGCCAACCGGTACCGTTTCTTCAAGGAGTATTTCCCGGCGGATTTCGAAAAGCTGAAAAAGTACGTGGCCACCGGGCATTGGTTTCCGGCCGGATCCTCAATGGAAGAAGGCGATGTCAACGCGCCCAATGCCGAGGGCATCATCCGCCAGGTTCTGTACGGCAACAACTGGTTCCGCAAGGAATTGGGCAAGGCCAGCGCGGAGTACATGATCCCCGATTGTTTCGGCTTCCCGGCTTCACTGCCCAGCATTCTGGCGCACGCCGGCGTGAAGGGATTCTCCACGCAGAAGCTGGTATGGGGCTCGTCGGCCCCGGCCGGCGGTCCGGACTCTCTCGAAAAGACACCCGAAGGCGTCCCATTCAACGTCGGGGTGTGGGTGGGGCCGGATGGCAATAGCGTGGTAGCGGCACTCAATCCCGGCGACTATGTGGGCAACGTGACCACCGATCTCAGCAAGCCTCTACCGGCCGCCGCACCGCTCTCCGCGCTGGACGAGGTTACGCGGAAGTTGCGCGATCTGCCGCGGGTTCAGGCCGGCGCGCCCGACCCGGATGCCCAGGTGCGGGCCTCTTTGCGGGCCCAGCAGCAGGCGCTCACCCGGCTGCAGCGCGACCAGAGTCTCACCCGCTATCAGGGCGATTGGGCCGCGCGCGTCGAGCAAAACGGCAAAGTGGGCGGCGTTTTCGCCGACTATCATTACTACGGCACCGGCGACATCGGCGGCGCTCCCAAAGAAGATTCCGTCAAAATGCTGGAGGCCATCGTCACCAAGGACAACGGCCTGGGCGCCGGTCCGACGAATGTCGTCTCGGCCCCCGCCGATCAACTGTTCCTCGACCTGACGCCCGCCCAAATCGCGGGTCTGCCGCGCTTCACCGGCGAGATGGAGTTGACCAACCATTCGGCCGGATCGCTCACTTCTCAGGCCTACGTGAAGCGCTGGCTCCGCAAGCAGGAAACCCTGGCCGACGCCGCCGAAAAGGCCTCGCTAGCCGCCGAATGGCTGGGTGGCCGCAAGTATCCCCTGGAGCGGCTCGACAACGCCTGGACGCTGGCCATGGGCACGCATTTCCACGACATCGCCGCCGGCACGGCCACGCCGAAATCGTATGAATTCGCCTGGAACGACCAGGTGATTTCGCTGAATCAGTTCGCCGGCGTGCTCTCCAGCGCCACCGAGACCGTCGCGGCCGCGTTGAACACGCAGACCGTGGGAACACCGGTGGTGGTCTTCAACGCTTTGAACGTCGCGCGCGAGGATATCGTAGAAGCCCAGGTCGCGCTGCCGGCCGGAACGAAGGCCGTCCGCGTGGTGGGTCCCGACGGTAAGGATGTGCCAGCGCAACTCTCGGGCGGTAAGGTGGTATTCCTCGCCAAGGCGCCTTCCGTGGGCTATGCGGTGTACGATGTCTCGCCGGCTCCAGCGGCGGCGGCTTCCGCGCTCAAAGTCTCGGAATCGTCGCTTGAGAACCAGCGCTACCGCGTGACCATCGATGGCCACGGCGACATCTCCAGCATCTTCGACAAATCCCTGAATCGCGAATTGCTGTCGGCCCCGGCGCGCCTGGCGATTTCCTACGACAACCCGGCGCAGTGGCCGGCCTGGAACATGGATTGGGACCAGGAGCAGGCCGCGCCGCGCTCTTACGTCGGCGGTCCGGTGAAGGTCCGCGTGCTCGAAAACGGGCCGGCGCGGGTGGCCGTCGAAATCGCGCGCGAGACCGAAGGCTCTGGGTTCGTCCAGACCATCAGCCTGGCTGCCGGTGACGCCGGCAATCGCGTGGAAATCGGCAACGCGATCGACTGGAACACACGGGAAGCCAACCTGAAGACCGCCTTCCCGCTGGCCGCAACCAACCAACTGGCCACTTACAACTGGGACATCGGCACCATTCAGCGGCCCACCGCGGAGCCCAGGAAGTTCGAGGTGCCTTCGCACCAGTGGGTCGATTTGACGGACACCACCGGGACCTTCGGCGCCACCATCTTGACGGATTGTAAGAACGGCTCCGACAAGCCGCGCGACAACATCATCCGCCTGACCCTGCTGCGGACTCCCGGCACGCGCGCCGGGTACCACGACCAGGGCACGCAGGACCTGGGCCATCACGAATTCGTCTACGGCATCGCCGGACATGCCGGCGATTGGCGCCACGGCCAGACCGATTGGCAGGGGTATCGCCTCAACCAACCGCTGGTGGCCTTCGAGACCGCGCGGCATGCCGGGGCACTGGGCAAGGAACTCTCGCTGCTCAAGATCGGCAACCCGGCCATCCGCGTACTGGCATTGAAGAAAGCCGAGCAGAGCGACGAGGTGATTGTGAGACTCGTCGAGACCAACGGCCATCCGGTGGACAATGCGCGAATTTCCTTCGCCGCTCCGCTCACCGCGGCGCGCGAGGTGAACGGCCAGGAGCAACCGGTCGGGCCTGCCACAATTACAACGGGAGCGCTGGCCGTGTCCTTCACCGCGTATCAGCCGCGAACGTTCGCGGTGAAACTGGCCGCCGCACCGACAAAGGTTGTGCCGGTGCAATCGAAGCCCGTCGCGCTGGCGTACGACCTGGCAACGGCGACTGCGGACGGTGTCAAATCGTCCCCGGGATTCGATGCGCAAGGCCGGGCGCTGGCAGCCGAAATGCTGCCGGGCGAAATCGACTACGGCGGAGTGATCTTCAAATTGGGTCCCGCCGGCGCGGCCAATGCCGTGGTGGCCAGGGGACAGCGCCTCGATCTACCGGCCGGCGCCTTCAATCGCGTGTACGTGTTGGCGGCCTCGGCCGACGGCGACCGCAAGGCAACCTTCCGCGTGGGCGAGAAGGCGGTCGAGCGGAACATCGAGGATTGGGGCGGATTCATCGGCCAGTGGGACAACCGGGTCTGGAAGGAAACGCAGAAGGACCCCTACAGCGAAATGGTCAAGATCCTGCCCGGCTTCATCAAACGCGCCGACCTGGCCTGGTACTGCGACCATCGCCACTCGGCCGCGGGTGTCAACGAGGCCTACGCATATTCGTACCTGTTCGCGTATGCCATCGACCTGCCGGCCGGGGCAAAGACTCTTACCTTGCCGGATGACGGCCAGATCCGCGTGCTGGCCGTGTCGGTAGCGCAAGAGGGTCCCGATGTGCGGCCGGCCCAGCCACTGTACGATACGCTGCAGCGGTAGCTCTCTTATCTCACGGGTTGGAATGCTGGAAGTCGTGGCGCGGCACGTACGAGTACGCAATGCCACTTAGTTTCCCAGTATTGGAGATACCGCAGAATTCGTGGGGCAGGCTGTCAGCCTGCGGCGGGTTGTCAACCCGCCTGCCGACCAGTATGCCCAAGCCGCCCAGGCGGGTTGACAACCCGCCGCAGGTTGCCAACCTGCCCCACATAAAACCGCGTGCGAGACTCAATCAGTGCCGGTGTCCGGTTGTGGGAAAACCAAGCGGCATTGGCCTGGCAGCTTGCCGCCCGCGAGATTCGGCGGACGCAAAGTAGCTTCTCCGGCGTTTGGGCTGTTCGTTCACACTGGCGGTTCCAGAGGCCGGGGAGCCAATAGCCGGCAGCGGTACAATGCTCCTAGGGAGGCTTGTCTTATGCGAACTCTCGGCGGCCTTTTCTTCGCGTTGCTGTTTGCCGCGGGCCTTTCCGCACAGTATCGCGGCGGCAATCAATCGGCCACGCGAATCACTCCCAACGTGGTCCATCCGGGCGGGGGCGGTCCGCGACCGGTCGGGACCGCGCCGCGCGAGCCGTGGCACGGAATCCGAACGACCATCTTCATGTACGGCTACCCCATCTACATTCCGATGACCGGTCCGGCGGCGTATGTCGATCCGGGCCAAGCCGATCCCACTCAACAAGCGGCTCCAGCGCAGCCGCCGCCGAACGTGATCGTGGTCTACGCTTCGCAGCCTCCGCAGGACCCCAATACCGACGCGGTGCAATCTTCGATGCAGGTCTATCAACCCGAGACGGCGCCGCCGGCCGATGAGACTCCCGCCGTCGACCGCTACCTGTTCGCGTTCAAGGACCACTCCATCTACTCGGCACTGGCCTTTTGGGTGGACGGCGACACGCTGCATTACTTCACCGACGGAACCACGCACAACCAAGTGTCGCTCTCGCTGCTGGACCGCGATCTCACGGAACGGCTGAACAAAGAAATCGGAACGGGCCTGAAACTACCGGCTGCGAAGAACTAGCAGCGTCTCACTCCCACTCGATGGTGCCGGGTGGTTTGTGTGTGAGGTCGTAAAACACCCCGGCGACACCTTCCACCGTCATCAGTTCGGCGCACATCCGCCGCAGCAGTTCCGGCTCCATGGGGACCGATTGAGCGGTCATTCCGTCCACCGAATCCACCGGCCGCAGGACCACGGAGTCGGGGGCTTCGGCGGTTCCCAGAGGGATCAGAATCACCGGGAACTGCCACACCTTGCGGTCGTAGCCGCTCTGGTGGGAGATGCGGCGCACGATGGCGTCGGCTAACCGCAACCGCGCCAGGCGCCCGGCGGACAACGTGGCGGCACGCACCCGCATTTGCGCGACAGGGACGCTTGTCTCCACTTGCGCGATCACGCGATTGACGCCGCGGATGCGGTTGGTGAGAGCGGTGGCACGGGCGTGATCCATGGCGTCGATGGCCAGCACCGGGGCGTAGGTGCGCGAGTCGCCCTGCACGCCCACCGAATGCACGGGGACAATCCAGCCATCTGAGACCGGCTCCACGGGGCTATCGGAATCGGCGCACAGGCAGCGGATGGCCAGGCCGGGGCCGGGGAACGGATGCCTGTCCAGGAGTTCTTCGGGCAGTCCCAACTCGCGGCCGACCTCGCGCACTTCATCCTTATAGAACGATTTCAAAGGCTCGACGATGCGGCCGGCCTGGATGAGCTTCTGAATCCCGGCCACGCGGTTGTGATGAGTCTTGATCACGGCCGCTTTGGCGGTGCCCCCGCTTTCGATGGTGTCGGGGTAGATGGTGCCCTGGCCCAGAATCCAGCGCTCGTCGGCCAGGCTGCGCGATTCGATGATGCGCTCCTGTACGCGCACGAATTCTTCCCCGATGATGTGGCGCTTCTTTTCGGGGTCGGTCACGCCTGAGAGGGCGCCCAGGAATTGCGCTTCGGCGTGCTCCACGGTCAGGTCGCCCAGGCCGCGGACAAACTCGGTCTCGCCCTCGCGCATCAGGCCGGTATCGACGTAGACGCCGCGCACCCGGTCGCCGCCCAGCGCGCGCCGGCAGAGGGCGAAGGCTACGCTCGAATCCACACCTCCACTGACGAAGAAGAAGACGCTGCGGCTGCCGGTGGCCTGGCGGATTTCCGTTTCGATGAGCGGCACGCGGTGGCGCGGGTCCCAGTCCTTTTCACATCCGCACACGCCGAAAACGAAGTTCGCGAGGTATTCCATGCCGCGGACCGTGTGGACCACTTCGGGGTGAAACTGCACTCCGTAGAGGCGCCGCACGGGATCGGCGATGGCGGCCACCGAGCAGGTATCGGTGCGGCCGACAACCGAGAAACCGGCCGGCGGAGTCTCCACCACGTCGCGATGGCTCATCCAGATTTGCTGCTGGCCGGAAAGGCCGGCGAACATGGGGTCGGCGGTAACGTCGAGTTCGAGCGTAGCCAAGCCGTACTCGCCGCGGTCGCCGGGATGTACGTGGCCACCCAACAAGTGGGCCATGAGTTGCTGGCCGTAGCAGATGCCCAGCACGGGCTGGCCTGTAGCGAAGATTCCCGGGTCGGCTGTAGGGCTGCCGGGATCGTAGACGCTGCTGGGACCGCCCGAGATGAGGATGCCGCGAGCGAAGGCGATCTCCGCAGCCGGGGTCTCGCTGGGGCGCACTTCGGCATAAACGCCCAAATCGCGAACCTTGCGGGCTTCCAGGTGGCAGTATTGGCCGCCGGCGTCCAGAACGACGATCTGTGGAGTGGGGGTCAAATAGAGATGGTAGCAGGCCCGGATCGGTGCGGGCGGAACGCCATCCCCCGCCGCCCCCGAATCTTCCCGTGCGGAAACTGGTCAGCGATCAGGCCGCTACGCCCCACAATGTACTCGGAGCCACGCTTGCGTGTACGATTCCACCGTGTCGTCACGATGTGTAAGAATTGCCATCTTGACTTCCCGATTATCCGGGAGCATAGTTGAGTTGGAAGTGGCCAGTTTGGAACTTCCGGTCCCCCTTTCTTCGAAAGGGCGTAACGCGATCCCCTTTAGCCGGGGGAGCTACTTAATAAGGAGGAAGTGCATAGAACCAGTCCACTCCAAGCGGGCGGCTTCCGGCTTCCTCGGCTGGCCGGCTGTGAGTCCTGACGCGCCAAGTTGTTGAGCAGTTTGGCGCCGCGGTCCTGGCACCGCATTCCTAACGGCTCTCAGGCACGGTTCTGATTCAGGAGGGGTCGGCGGCCGCCCTTTCATTTTTCTCCGCATTCTCCCGTCTCCCCTAAACTTCCGCTACACTGGTCTTTCTTTCTCTTTCACCGTGAATGCCGTTGAGTTTCAAGGCGTTTCCAAGAGTTACGCGATCTACGACGCGCCGGGCAACCGTCTGACGGAATTGTTGTCTTTCAACCGTCTCAAGCGTCACCGCGATTTCCCCGCGCTGTGCGACGTCAGCTTCACGGCGCGCCGCGGCGAGACGTTCTGCATCGTCGGCGAAAACGGCTCCGGCAAAAGCACTCTACTGCAAATGGTGGCGGGAATCCTGCATCCCAGCAGCGGGACCATCGCGGTGAACGGGCGCGTTTCCGCTCTCCTGGAACTGGGCGCCGGCTTCAATCCCGAATTCAGCGGACGCGATAACGTCTATCTCAACGGCTCCATCCTCGGCCTGACTACCCGCCAGATTGAACAACGCTATCACGCTATCGAGACCTTCGCTGAGATCGGCGAATTCATCAACCAGCCGGTCAAGACCTACTCCAGCGGCATGGTGGTGCGGTTGGCCTTCGCCGTCGCCATCAATGTGGATCCCGAGATTCTGCTGGTGGATGAAGCTCTGGCCGTCGGCGATATCTATTTCCGCCAGCGCTGCATGCGCAAGGTGCAGGAACTGCGCCTGCGCGGCGTGACTATCCTCTACGTGACCCATGCCACCAGCGACGTCAAAGCCATCGGCGACCGCGCCTTGTGGCTCGATCATGGCCGCGTGGTGGAACTGGGCGACCCCGGCCACGTGATCGCCAAATACACTGCGGCCATGACGGAAAAAGACTCGGCCTACCGGTTGCTCCGCGCCGATACCGAAGCGGCGCAACCCCTGCGCGGCGTCGCGGCCGCCCCGGGGAGCTTCGAGATTGTCGATACGATTCCCAATATCGACCATCGGCACGGCGACGGCCGCGCGGAAGTCATCGGCATCGCCGTGCTTGACGAAGACGGCCGGCGCATCGCTATGCTGGAGCCCTGTTCCACCATCTGCGTGCGGGTGAGCGCGCGAGCCAAGGAAGAGTTGCCCATGCCCATCGTCGGGTTCATGTTGCGCAACCAGTTGGGCATGGACTTCGCCGGCACCAACACGGCCCGCGAGGGCCTTCGCCTGGCTCCCCTGCGCTCGGGCGAAATCGTCACTGTGGACTTCTCCGTGGACCTGCCGGAGTTGTATCCCGCTTCGTTTTCCTTCTCGCCGGCGATTGCCGACGGCACCCTTCAGGAGTACCGCATGTGCGATTGGATCGACAACGCGCTGGCCCTCGAGATGTCCCGTTCCGCCCAGGGCACGTATGGTTATATCCATCTGCCCTGCCGGCTGGAAGTGAATCCGCGCGTGAAGAAACAGGACAACCCGGCGGCGTCCCATTCCGGCTCCGCCGCGGCGCCCGCTATGGAGAAGAGCCTTGGCTGAGTTCACTGGTGAGCGCCTGGTGCCCGGTGAGGTAGACATCGATCTACTCAACGAGCACCTGGCGCGTTATGCCTTCGCGGCCCGCCTGGCCCGCGGAAAGAACGTTCTGGACGCCGGGTGCGGCGCGGGCTACGGCTCCGCCGAACTGGCCGAAGCGGCCCACTCCGTGGTGGGGGTAGACGTGGCGCCCGAAGCCATCGCCTTCGCCACAGATCACTACCAGCTTCCCAATCTGCGCTTTGAACAGGCCTCCTGCACCGCGCTACCCTTTTCCGACGGCAGCTTCGAGTTGGTGGTGGCTTTCGAAGTGATCGAACACCTTGCGGACTGGCGCACGTTTCTGACGGAAGTGCGCCGTGTGCTGGCGTCCACCGGCCAACTCGTGGTCTCGACGCCCAACCGGCTGTACTACACCGAGTCGCGCGGACTGCAGGGCGCCAATCCCTTCCACGTTCACGAGTTCGATTTCGCCGAATTCTGCGCCGAGTTGCAGGCCGTCTTTCCACATGTTTCGCTGTTCCTCGAAAACCACGTCGAAGGCGTCACGTTCCAACCGCACGAGGCTGGCCACACCGTGGAGGTGCGCGTGGACGCCGGCGAACCCGCGCCCGACGAATCCCATTTCTTCGTGGCCGTCTGCGCCAACCGGCCGCAGCTTGGCAACCCCACCTTCGTTTACGTGCCGCGCGCCGCCAACGTGCTGCGCGAGCGCGAGCGCCACATCGCGCTGCTCGAAGGGGAGTTGGCTACCAAGGACCGGTGGCTCGATAAGGCCCAGCAGGACCTGGCGGAATTCGATCGCGAGCACCAGAAACTGCTCGACATGTTTCGCAGTCTGAAGGAGGAGTTGGAGCGCGCCAACCAGTGGGCCGCCTCGCTGAACCAGGAAGTGGAAGAGCGCCGCACCCGCGTAACTGAATTGCAGGAGGAACTCGCCAGCGAACAGGAAAGCTCGCGCCGGACCGCCGAGGGCTACCTGGCCAAAGTCGCCGACCTGGAAGCCGACATTCGCGCCAAGACGCAGTGGGCCATCGACACGGAAACGCGCCTGACCGCCGAAGTGCAGCAGCAGACCGACGCGCTGGTGGCGGCCGTCGAGCAATTGCATCGCACCGAAAAAGACGTCGAGGAGCGGACTGCCTGGGCGCTCCAGTTGCAGGAGGACGCGCGCAAATGGCAGGAGGAAGCGCGCCGGCTGGAGGACCAGGTGTCGCTGTACCGCACCTCCCGCTGGGTGAAACTGGGCCGCAAGGTCGGCCTGGGCCCGGACTTCTCCGCCAGTTGACATGCCCTTCCTGAAACGCTTGCTGCGGGCGCTCCCGCTGTTGCTTCTGTCTCCGCTGCTGACGGCGTTGAGCGCGTTGGCGCTGGCGCTGACAGATATTCTGTGGAGAGCGACGCACTGGGGCCGGCGTCCGGATGCGCAGGATCTTCCACAACGACCGAAGCCTGCCGCCGCGTCGGTGGTCATCCCCAACTGGAACGGCAAAGACCTGCTGGAGAAGTATCTGCCCTCGGTGGTCGCCGCCATGGCCGGCAATCCGGAAAACGAAATCGTGGTTGTCGATAACGGCTCGTCCGATGGCAGCGCCGATTTCGTTCGCACCGCCTTTCCTCAAGTGAATCTCGTGGCGCTGCCCACCAACCTCGGTTTCGGCGGAGGGTCCAATGCCGGCTTCCGCGCCGCGAAGAACGGCGTGGTGGTGCTGTTGAATAGCGACATGCGCGTCGAGCCCGATTTTCTCGAACCCCTGCTGGAAGGCTTTCGCGACCCCCTGGTCTTCGCCGTCTCCTGCCAGATCTTCTTCAGCGACCCCGCCAAACTTCGCGAAGAGACCGGGCTGACCCAGGGCTGGTGGCAGGATGGCGGTCTGCGCGTGCGGCACCGCATCGACGGCGCCATCGGCGATTTATTCCCGTGCTTCTATGGGGGCGGCGGCTCCTGCGCTTTCGACCGCGCCAAATTCCTGGAGTTGGGCGGTTTCGACAAACTGCTGGCGCCCTTCTACCTCGAAGATACCGACCTGGGTTACATGGCCTGGAAGCGCGGTTGGAAGGTTTTCTACCAACCCCGCAGCATGGTTTACCACGAACACCGCGGCACCATCGGCAAGCGGTTTCGCGACGACCAGATTCAAGCGGTTCTCAAGACCAACTTCCTGCTGTTCTGTTGGAAGAACATTCACCAGTGGCGCAAGCTGGCGCCGCATTTCCTGTTCTCCTGGGCCGGCGCCGTTCTGAGCGTGCTTTTCGGCGACGTCCAGGGACGGCCAAACCCGGTCTCGTTATGGCGGGCGTTCCTGCGGCTGCCGCGGGCCGCGCGCTCCCGCTGGATGGCCCGCTCGCTCTCACGCATCTCCGACACGGAAGCCTTCCGGCGTCCGCTGGGCGGCTACTTCCGCGACCGTTTCGCGGCCATCGAAACCGCACCCGCCCGTCTCCGCGTGCTTTTCGTGTCGCCCTATCCCATCTGTCCCCCGGTACACGGCGGCGGCGTCTTCATGTATCAGACGCTGCTTGAAATGTCCAAGCTGGCCGACGTGCACCTGGTGGAACTGCTGGACTGGCCCTGGCAGGAGAAGGACAATCTGGAACTGCGGGAGATCTGCGCTTCGGCGGAATGGCTGGTCCGGCCCAGCGGCCTGCCCAAGGATTTCGGTTCCATGCGGCCGCGCGCCGTCCGCGAATTCGCCAATGACGATCTCGATTGGCTCATCCATCGGCAACTGTACTGCCGGGAGATCGATGTCCTGCAGCTTGAGTACACGCCTCTGGCGCAATATTGGGGCGATTACCGGCGCATCGTTACGGCGCTCTTCGAGCACGACATCTACTTCCAGTCGATACGCCGCGGGCTGGGACACATGATCGGCCCTGTGGATGAAGTCAAGGCTCGCTTCGAGTATTTGCGGGCGCTGCGCTTCGAGTTGGGCGCGCTGCCGGCCTTCGACCAGGTGCAGGTCTGCACTCCCGCCAATCGCGACTATCTGCTGTCTTTCCTGCCGCGCCTGGCGCCCCGCCTGCGCGCCGGTCTGCGGGCCGGGATCGTCACTTCACGATACGAATTCCGCACGGAAGGCCGCGAGCCCTTGACCATGTTGTTCGTAGGCAGCTTCCGCCACGACCCGAACCGCGTCGCCATGGACTGGTTTGCCCGCCAGGTGCTCCCCTTGATTCTGGCGCGCCAACCGCAAGCCAGGGTGGTGCTGGCCGGCTCCGATCCGCCGCCCGCACACGCCTATGCCGATCTCGCGGCCAACCTGGACATGCTGGGTTATGTGGACGACGTGCGCGGCCCGCTGGCTCGCTACGCCGTTTTCGTCTGCCCCATCCTCAGCGGCTCCGGTGTGCGCGTCAAACTGTTGGAAGCTTTTGCGGCGGGAATCCCGGTGGTCTCGACCACGGTTGGGGCCGAAGGGTTGGCCGTCACGGACGGGGAAATCTGCCGCCTCGCCGATTCGCCAGAGGGGTTCGCCGAACGGGTCCTCCAGTTGTGGGAAAATCCGCTAGAGGCCGCCGATATGGCCCGTCGCGCGCGTGCCGAAGTGGAGGCCCATTGGGATATGCAAGGCATCACCCGCAAACTCGTGGAGAGCTACCAGAAAATGGTACGGGAGAAACGCCCGTGAAGACTTATGTGGGGCAGGATGGCAACCTGCCGCCCAGGCGGGTTGACAACCCGTCGCAGGTTGACAACCTGCCCCACAAAAACTCTTCCTACTTCTTTTTCAGATCTTTTTTCAAACGGCTTACAATGTCGGAGGCGGTGCGATCCAGATCCTTGTTCGCCGCACTCTTGGCGGGTGCATATGTGGACCACAGGACTTGGCGGGACTTGGCGTCCACCAGGAAAATGACGCCCTTATTACGCGCGAAAGACGACATTGTCCCGACAGGCGCCACCCTGTTCGACGGCTCCGACAGGAACGGATTCGGCGCATCGGGAGCCGGCGCTTCGGGAGCTTTTTCGTCCTTGACCGGAGGCTTGGCGTCTTTGTCCACCTTGGCAGGCGCTTCCGGGACGTCCGGCTGCTCGGCTTCCGGAGTCGGCGAAATCGACTCCAGCTTCGCCTGGAACCCTTCGCCGACGTTCTCCGTAAAAATGACATCGGCAAGTTTGGGGTCGGTCACCACCTGGTATACGTGCTCGTTGGTCAGCCGGTTTACCAGGTACTGGTCCAACCCGCGCGACATCTGCAGTACGTACACCGTTTTTGCCGTGCTCAGGTCCGCGGCGCACAGCAGCGCACCTGAACCGCATAGGAGTAACATTAGCCGCTTCATTGGTCTCATGATATCAGCCGCCCGCGGCGGCATTCTCTTCATACAGACGCCGCCGCCCGCGGAAAAGTCGGAATCACGTGTATAAGGGACAATCCATTACCGTTATCATCCCCTGCCTGAACGAGGAGCAGGGCGTCGAAGGCGTGCTCCGCGCCATGCCGGACTTCGTGGACGAGGTCATCGTGGTGGACAACGCTTCCACCGACCGCACCTCCGAAGTGGCCGCTTCGCTCGGCGCCAAGGTGATCCGCGAAGGCGTCCGCGGATATGGCCGCGCCTACAAGCGTGGATTCGCCGCCGCCACCGGCGACCTGATCGTCACCACCGACGGCGACCACAGTTATCCGGTGGACGCGCTGTCCTACCTGATCGAGGCGTTCCTGCACCTGAACGTCGATTTCCTGAACGCCTCGCGCTTCCCGGTCCGCGATTCCCGCGGCATGAGCTTCCGCAACAAGATGGGCAACCTGATCCTTTCGTTCGCCATGTCCATCCTCTTTCTGCGATGGGTGCGCGATTCGCAGTCCGGGATGTGGGTGCTGCGCCGGTCCATTATTAAGGACATGAAACTGGAGTCCGACAGCATGTCTTTCTCCGAAGAGATCAAGATCGAGGCGCTGCGCAGTTCCTCCATCCGGTTCGGTGAAATCGCCATCATGTACTCGTCGCGGATGGGCGAGTCGAAGCTCAACCCCTGGAAAGACGGCCTGGGGAACCTCTGGTTTCTGGTGAAGAAGCGCTTCTTCCGATGACCATCAGTGCCATCGTCCCGGTGTGGAACGGCGAAGAACTCCTGCGCCGCCTGCTGGCCTCGCTCGGCGCCCAGACGCTGCCGGCCGGCGAGTGGCTGGTGGTGGACAACGGCTCGGAGGATGGCGCGCCCGACGTGGCTCGGCGCTCGGGCGCTCGCGTCCTCTCCATGGGGCGCAATGCCGGTTTCGCCGCCGCCGTCAATCGCGCCATCCGCGAGGCCCGCGGTGAGTTTGTCGCCGTCTTGAATTCCGATGTGGAACTCAGCCCCGAATATCTCGCGCGGCTCGCCGCCCGAATGGCGGAAACCGACGCTTGGTTCGCCACCGGGAAGATTTTCGCCGCCGGCTCCGATGCACGCATCGACGGCACCTTCGACGCCGTTTGCCGCGGCGGCACTGCCTGCCGCGTGGGCCATGGGCAGATCGACGGCCCGGCGTTTTCCAGCGAGCGCTCCATAGGGTCGGCCCCCTGGACCGCCGCGCTGTTCCGCGCCGAACTATTCCAGCGGATCGGAGGGCTGGAAGAGAGCTTCGAATCGTACCTCGAGGACGTCGATTTCGGACTGCGCTGCGCCCACCACGGTCTGCAGGGAGTTTACGTGCCGGAGGCCCTGGCGTGGCATCGTGGAAGCGCCTCCCTGGGCCGATGGCATCCCGAGACGGTTCGGCGGATCGCGCGCAATCAAATCTTTCTGCTGGCGCGCCACTTCCCCAACCGGTTCCTGCGCCGCCGCGCGTGGACGATCCTGCTGGCCCAGGCTCTTTGGGGCGCGCTCGCTCTGCGCCACGGCGCTGGACTGGCATGGGCTCGCGGCCAGTGTCAGGGCTGGCGAGGATTCTCCGCCGCCCGACATCCGGAGCAGTTTGAATTCGAGGCGTTGGACCGGCTGTTGAGCCAAAATGAAATATTGATTCGTGAATCGCAGGCCGCCGGGGTGCCCGACTGGTACTGGCGGATGTACTTTCTGCTCTCGGGCAGTGGGGCAATCTGACACATGTCGAGTTGCGGCATCATTATCGTCACTTATAACTCGGAGGCGGAGATCGCCGGCTGCCTGAACGCCGCCGTGGCATCGGGCGCCGATGTGGTAATTATCGACAACGCCTCACAGGACGGTACCCTGGCGGAAATCGCCCGCACCGGTGTCACCGAGAGGGGCGCGCGCCTGATTGCCAACCCTACCAACAAAGGCTTCGCAGCCGCTGTAAATCAAGGGTTTACGGCACTCGACACGCCCTTTGTGCTGCTCTTGAATCCCGACGCCGTGCTCCAGACCGGATTGGAACCACTGCTCGACGCCTGCAAACTCCCGGGTGCCGCCGGCGCCGGAGGTCTCCTTTTGGACGCGAACGGAAAACCGCAGATCGGATTCATGGTCCGCCGGCTTCCCACTCCGGCCGCGCTGGCTTTGGAAGCTCTCTTGCTGAACCGGGTCTGGCCCGGCAACCCAATCAACCGGCGGTATCGGGGATTGGATCTGGATTATTCGGTGGCGCTCGAAGTAGAACAGCCAGCCGGGGCGTTTCTGATGATTCGGCGCAGCGTTTGGGAGGAATTGGGTGGCTTCGACGAGGGCTTTTTTCCGGTCTGGTTCGAAGATGTGGATTTCTGCCGCCGCGCAATCGACCGGGGTCATCGTTTATACTATTCGCCCCGGGCGGTTGCAAAGCATACAGGTGCGCATTCTATCACCCGGCTAGGACTGGAGATACGCCGATTTTATTGGTATCGTAGTTTACTGAAGTATGCGGCCGGCCACTTCCATCCGGTAGCGTTCCGGGGAGTGAGCCTGGCGGTTGTAACGGGCTCCATTCTACGGGGTGTGGCGGAATCGGCCTTGTATCGGAGCCGGAAGCCCATGGCAGCTTATGGGAACGTCGTGCGGCTCGCCAGCCGTTGCTTTTTTAGGGGCTGGAGGGGATAGAGAGGCACTGTCTCGTCCCTCGCGTTGGGTGTGGAAGCGGATGCACAGGCACAGAAGGATCGCTCACTGGGGTTCTAGTTCATGGCGCAAAACGACTGCATCTCCGTCACGATAGTCACGTACAACAGCGGCCGTTTTATCAAACGGTGTCTGGAGTCGGTTCTAGCTCAACGCTACCCCAACAAAGAGATCATCGTGGTGGATAACGCCTCCACCGACGGCACCATCGACATCCTGGAACAGTTCGAAGACCGCTGCCGCGTCTACTATAACGACGACAATATCGGCTTCGCCGCCGCCCAGAACCAGGCCATCCGGCTCTCCAACGGAGACTGGGTGATGACCCTGAATCCCGACGTCCTGCTGCTCCCCAACTTCATCCAGGCCCTGGTGGACGCCGGCCAGTTCGATCCGCGCATCGGGACCGTCTGCGGGAAGTTGCTGACCATGACGGCGCACTTCGAGATCCCCGAAAAGCCGGTCGTCGATTCCACCGGCATCTACTTCAACCCCATGCTGCGCCACCTCGACCGCGGCAGCCAGGAAGTGGACAACGGGCACTACCTGCAGTACGAGTACGTCTTCGGCGCTACCGCGGCCGCCGCCCTCTACCGGCGCACCATGATCGACGACATTTCCCTGGACGGCGAATTCTTCGATTCCGATTTCTTTGTCTACCGCGAGGATGCCGACGTCGCCTGGCGGGCCCAGTTGATGGGCTGGAAATGCCTGTACGCGCCCTACTCGCGCGGCTATCACGTTCGCAAGGTGCTGCCCGGCAACCGCCGCGCCCTGCCGCCGGAAATCAACATGCACTCGGTGAAGAACCGCTTCCTGATGCGCATCAAGAACATTTCGCTGAACCTGTACTGGCGCAACTGGCTCTCCATCACCGCCCGCGACCTGACGGTGGTGATGTGCTGCCTCTTGTGGGAGCACACCTCGCTCAAGGCCTTCTGGTTCCTGCTCAAAAATATGCGCCGCGCGCTGGCCAAGCGCCGCATGGTGCAGGCCAGCCGGCGCGTGGATGACGCCTACATGGCGAGCTGGTTCCAATACGCGCCCGTGAGCAAACAGGCGCCCAAGAAAATGGTCCGCATGCTCTCGCGCTCCGAAGCCGCGCGGACAACCTAGCCCGCCGTGCGCATCGCCCTCCTCGGCACGCGCGGTATCCCGGCCAATTACGGCGGATTCGAAACCTTCGCTGAAGAACTCTCCACCCGGCTCGCGGCGCGCGGCCACCAGGTGACGGTTTACTGCCGGCAGCGCGAAGCCGCCCCCGTCTATCGCGGCGTGCGCCTGCAGTACATTCCCACCATCCGCCACAAGTACTTCGACACGCTGGCGCACACGTTCTTCTCCACCTGCCATCTGCTCTTCCACCGCGTGGACGCCGCGCTCTACTGCAATGGCGCCAACGCCGTTTTCACCCTGGCCCCGCGCCTTCTGGGCATCCCTGTGGCGCTCAACGTGGACGGCATCGAGCGCCTGCGCAAGAAGTGGAACCGCTTTGCCAAGGCATGGTACCTGGTCTCCGAGCGCCTGGCCACGATGTTCCCCACGGTGGTGGTGACCGATGCCGAAACCATCCGCGACTATTATCGCGAGCGATACAAAAAGGACAGCGTCTTCATTCCTTACGGGGCCGAAGTGGGCAAAGTGGCGACGGCCGCCATCCTTCCCGATCTCGGTCTCGAACCCGGCCGCTATATTCTTTACGTAAGCCGCATGGAGCCCGAGAACCACCCGCTCGAAGTGCGCCAGGCGTTTGAACAGGCATTCGCCAAGGTGGACACGCCCCTGAAACTGGCGCTGATCGGCGACGCCCCCTACGCCCACGAGTACATCCGCCGCGTCCGCGATACGCGCGATCCACGGATCGAGATCCCCGGCGCGATCTACGGCGCGGGATATCACGAGTTGGGCTCGCACTGCTACGCCTATATCCACGCCACCGAAGTCGGAGGCACGCATCCCGCGCTGATCGAAGCCATGGGCCGCGGCGCGCTGGTGCTCTACCGCAACACGCCGGAGAACGCCGAAGTGGCGGGCGATGCCGGCATTCCCTTCGAACCCGCGGAGTTGGCCGCGAAGCTGGTGGAAGTATCGCAGATGCCCGACGCCGAGCGCGCCGCGTTTGGTCAACGCGCGATGGACCGCGTGCGCGAGCGCTACTCCTGGGACGCCGTCACGGACGCATATGAGAAACTGCTGATGGGGTTATGTGGGGCAGGTTGAAAACCCAATGCCGCATACTTTTCCCAGTATCGGGAATGCTGCAGGATTTGTGGGGCAGGATGGTATCCTGCGGCCGATTGAGCCCGCTGAATCGCATCCTGCTTCGAGTCCTTATAAAGGAGGACGTTCAATTCCGGCGCCTCGGCAATCCAAACGGCCATCGAGTTCGCGGTCGAGCTCGATCCTTAGCTTCATACCCGCAGCTTAGCACTGGTGGTCCGGCCGAGCCGATTCGGAATTCTCGGTGACAACATGCTGATAGGACCGCGTCCGTCGAATCGATGCGTCGTAGTGCTTCGCGTGTTCTTCAAGAAAGCCCGGAACACGCCAAACCAGGAGATCGAGTTGGCGCTCAAGCGGGCAAAGGAGATTTTGCCGTGACCAAAGTGAACGACCTCCATCGGAAGTGGATGAAGAACAAGCAATACCGCAAGGCTTACGAAGATCTCGCACCAGAGTTTGCGCTTGCCCGGACGGTCATCCATGCGCGCGTCACCGCGGGTCTTACTCAAGAGCAACTCGCGCAACGCATGGATACAACCCAGTCCGTCATAGCCCGGCTGGAGAGCGGGCGGTCCCGGCCGTCCACGCAAACGCTTGAGCGTCTGGCCACTGCGACCGGAACCCACCTAAAGATCAGCTTCGAGCCCGCAGCAACTCGTCCTTAGCGTGAATGATGGACCCCACGAACGACACGTCTACAGGGCAGGGCGCCGCTTCGCCGTGCTCCAGGCGGTCTGCGATCAATCGGAGCGCGAGCGTCTGCACGGACGCCGTCGCCTGCTTCTTGGTCCGCCCGTATGCAGTAACCCCCGGAAGCGCCGGAATGTCCGCAAGCCAGCGGCCATCCTCTTCGCGGTAGTACTCGATAACCAGTCGCTGGCCCAACTCCGCATTCCCCCCGACCGTCCGGCAACCGCCGCTACTGTCCCGCGGCTTCCCGATAGATCTCGAGAACTTCTCGGGCTGTGCGCGACCAACTGAATCGGGCGGCCTGCACGCGGCCGCGGCGGATTAACTCGGTGCGCAAGGCGCGGTCGAGCAGCACATCGCGGATGCCGCGCGCGATGTCGAAAACGTTTTCCGGGTTCACCAGCACGGCGGCGTCACCCACCACTTCGGGTAGCGAACTGACATTCGACGTCACCACCGGCGTGCCGCAGGCCATGGCTTCGAGCGGCGGCAGACCGAATCCCTCGTAGCGCGACGGGAAGACAAACGCGGCGGCGGACTCGAAGAAACAGCGCAGCGTTTCGAACTCCACAAAGCCCAGAAACCGCACCAGGTGCTCGACGCGGCTTTTCATCACGGCCTGCCGCACGGCCGGGTATTGCGAAATGGTGTCGCCGATGATCACCAGGCGCAGGTCCTTGTAATCGGGATGGGAGGCCAATTGATCGCGGGCTACGGCGAAGGCCTCCACCAGGCGCGGCACGTTCTTATGGCGGCGGACGTTGCCGGCGTAGAGCAGGAAGGGGTAGTTGATCTGGTAGCGCTCCATGATGCGCTGGCGCGCTTCGGCGGCGGCTTCCGTTCCGCCCGCGAAGAAGACCGGATCGGGCGCGTTATAGACGCGGCGGATGCGCTCGGGCGGCAGACCGGTGGCGGCTTCCACATCGCGCTTGGTAGACTCCGAAACCGCGATTACGCGGCTGGCCCGTGCCAGTCCGCGGCGAAAACGATACCGCCGCAACTGCATGCGCAGCCCCGACGCCCCATCCGGAAACAGCAGATACGCCATATCGTGAATGGTCACCACGTAAGGACGGATCATGAACAGTGGAATTCGGCTCATGGTGATGTGCACCACGTCGGGCGCCAGGGAATGAACGAACGCCGGAAACGCCAGGTTGTCGAACGGCGCGGAATCGATGCGCGAGTAGATGGCGGACTGAAAATTCTCGGGAAGGTCCGCCAGCAAATTCGCATCGGACGGTCCCACCACCAGCGTGTAGCGGTTGACGGTATCGATCTCTCCCAGCGCGTGGGCGAGGCTCCGGATATAAGTGCCGATGCCGAAATCCCGGATACGCCGGGCGTCGATCACTATGTGCAGCGGCATGAAACGGTGTCCGGCTCCGTGAAAATTTAGACTGCGACCTCGTGCCCCTGAAGCTTCCAGTCATACAGCGGAAAGCGCTCGGTCAGTGCGCCTACCCGCGCCCGCACTTGGGCGATGGCTTCCTCGCTTGCGAGATTGTGCAATACTTCGGCGATCAACGCGCCGGTTTCGCGCATCTCGGCCTCCCCGAATCCACGCGTGGTCACCGCGGGCGATCCCAGGCGGATGCCGCTAGGGTTGAATGGCGGGTTGACGTCGAATGGGATGGCGTTCTTGTTGACGGTGATGCGCGCCTTGTCGAGCGCCTTTTCGGCCTCTTTGCCGCGGATTCCCTTGGAGAACACGTCCAACAGCAGTAGGTGGGTGTCGGTGCCGCCCGAGACCACGCGGAAGCCCGCGTCCATCAGGCTCTGCGCCAGCGCTTTGGCGTTCGCGAGCACGCGCTTCTGATAATCGACGAATCCGGGTTGCAGGGCCTCCAGGAAACAAACCGCCTTGGCGGCCAGCACGTGGACCAGGGGTCCGCCCTGCGTGCCCGGGAAGACCACCTTGTCGATGGCCGCGCCGAACTTCTCCTTGGCGAGGATGATGCCGGCGCGCGGGCCGCGGAGTGTCTTATGCGTAGTGGAGGTGACGATGTCGGCGTACTGGCACGGATTGGGGTGCAGGCCGGCGGCCACTAGTCCCGAGATGTGGGCCATATCGACCAGAAAAACCGCGCCCACCGAATCGGCCACTTCGCGAAACCGCGCGAAATCGATGGTGCGCGGATACGCGCTGGCCCCCGCGATGATCATCTTGGGCTTATGTTCGGCAGCCAGCCGGGCCAGTTCGTCGTAATCGATGCGCTCATCTTCCTGGCGCACGCCGTAGGGGACCACGTGGTATGTCTTGCCCGAGAAGTTGAGCGCGTGGCCGTGGGTGAGGTGTCCGCCGTGGGCCAGGTTCAAGCCCATGATAGTGTCGCCGGGCGACAGCACAGAGGAGTACGCGGCCTGGTTGGCCTGCGATCCGGAGTGCGGCTGTACGTTCACGTACTCGGCGCCGAAAAGCTTGCGGGCGCGGTCGCGGGCCAGGTTTTCCACCACGTCGGTGAATTCGCAGCCGCCATAGTACCGCTTGCCGGGATACCCTTCGGCGTACTTGTTGGTGAAGACGCTGCCGGTGGCTTCGAGGATTGCCTCGGAAGTGAAATTCTCGCTGGCGATGAGCTCGAGTTGGGAATCCTGCCGTTCCGTTTCGTGTTGAATGGCCTGGTAAACTTCGGGATCGACCTGCGCCAGGCTACGGCGCATTTGTTCGGCTGCTGTCACAGTATCCTCCGGAGCGCCGGGCGGAGCCCGTGCCGCAATCTATAATCCACCGTGCCCGATTTGTGCGTGCTCAATTTGGGCGATCTTGGCCACGCGGCGGGCGTGCCGTCCGCCGGTGAATTCGGTACTCAGAAATATGTGAATCAGGGCCAGCGCGCGGTCCTCGTCCAGGTACTTGGCGCCCAACGTCAGCACGTTGGCGTCGTTATGCTCGCGCGTCATGCGGACTTCGTCGTCCGATTGGGCCGGCGCGGCGCGCACCCCATCCACTTTGTTGGCAGCCATGGCCATGCCGATTCCGGTGGAACACACCAGGATGCCGCGGTCGGCGCGCCCCTGGGAGACATCGCGGCCGACCGGTTGTGCGTAGTCGGGATAATCGCACGATTCGGCCGAGGCCGGGCCGAAATCCACCACTTCATGGCCCTCCTCGGCGAGTTTCCGCCGTAACTGCTCTTTCAAGGCAAATCCGGCATGGTCCGCGCCAATTGCGATTCTCATAGGAAAAGGGGAGTAAGGACTGATTTTACCATCCCGGCCACCGCATCGCACCGCGTCCGAAGAGGACCGCCGCAACGGGGCGCCCGGCTGCGATCTGCGTTTCCCCCGGCGCGTTCGAGCGCCGGCTCCCAACAACGCATGTGATATAAACGAGTCGAGGAGCAGGCGAAACAAGAGACGTACGACGTTCGTCCCATCCGCTAAAACTATGTCTCGAAACCGTCGTCGCGGGAAGAACGCCCAGCCGGTTAGTACACCATCTCCAAAGAGCCCGAAACCACCCTCCGCTGCGAGCGTCGCTTCGGCGCCGCCCGACACGCCGCCGGAGTCGCAGACAGGCATCGCGGACCGGATGGGTGCGCTAGTGGGCCGGTGGCAACGCCATTCTGCGGCCGCTTCCTGGATCTATCTCGCCATCCTGCTGGCCTTCTCTTTCCGGTATATGCTGGTCACTCTGTCGCGTAGCTGGTTCTTTTCATCCGACGAGTATGTCATTGCCGGTGAAGTCATTCGCTTTCTCGGTTTTGACTTCCACCAGCACTACTTCGATATGCCTGGAACGCCGCTCATGATGCTGTCGGCGATTTGTTGGAGCTTATTCTATTCCTTGCAGACGTTGTTCAGCCCGGACGCCTCTTCCCCCGATATCATCGCCTTCACTTATCATCATTTGGACTGGCTGTTTACTCTCCTCCGGTCCTGCACTCTGTTTTTTTACGCCGCTTCGCTCGTCTTACTCTTTCCGCTGGCCAGGCGCGTGCTGAACCGTGCGGGCGCGTTTGTCGCGTGTCTCGTGCTGATGATGTCGTCGAATTATGCGGACAACAGCGCGTTCTGCCGGGTCGAATCCATGGCCATTGCCCTGGCCCTCGCCGCGCTGCTTGTCACGTACCGCGCCCTCGAGAGGTATCCGGACCGGGTGGGGGCGCGTCCCTCGTGGCGGGACCCGATGATACTCGCGGGCATCCTGGTGGGAGTTGGCGCCGCGGCCCGGCTGCACTCCATCGCGGCCTCCGTGCCGCTGCTTCTGTTGGTCCTGGTGTTCGACGAACGAACGCCGCGCCGCCAGAAGTACCCGCGTTGGGTGCTTTCAGCCGCTGTGTATCTGGTGCCGTCGGTCTTCGCGGTGGGCGCCGTCTGTTACTGGTGGGCCAAGAGCCAACTCACCGCCGACTATCCGCACGCAGCACTGTTGTTGACCAAGGCGGGCGTTGCACTCGCCGTGGCGCCGGTTGCCGCCGTGCTGTTGTACCGTATCAGTAGGACCCGCCCCGTTCTTCTCCGTGTGGCCGGCCCCGGGGCCATCAAGATCGGGATGGGCTGTTTTGCCGGCTTCCTGCTGACGAACTTCACCGTCATTCGGCAATACCGCCAATTCCTGAGCAGTGCGGAGATGTATAGTGCCACTTACATCGATTGGCAGAGAACCACATGGCCGCTGTGGACCAATATTCGCTGGTACATCGGCTTCTACCTGAAAGTGTTTGCTCCGGACACGGTTTTGATCGTTCTGTTACTGGCTTCCGTAGTCTGGATTGTTACCTCGCGGAACCGAAAGCTATTGCCATACCTCTTGGCATTCGTTCTGTTTTTTGTATCTCAACCCCTCAACCTGAGAGTCGCTCCTCACCATACGCTGCTCTGGATTCCCTGTTTTGCCCTGCTTTGCGCCTTTCCGGTGGCACAGATCTACGCCCTTCTCGTCGGCCGCGCGGCCATCCGCCCAAGGTGGCGGATAGTGGCTTCAAGCGCTGCAGCGGTCCTGTTCGCGGCTATCGCGCTGCACCTCACGAATGGTCCTCTCCATGCCGCCAACTACTCGAAATCCTCGCAGTTGCGGCTTGAACACATAGCCGAAGCCACGGAGTGGATCGGGGCCCATACTCCTCCGGGCACGAGCATTGCCGTCCGTTACCTTTGCTTCAACCCGGATATTTTCTACGCATGGCTTCAGTCGATGGACGTCCCCGTGCCGCCGGACGTGCTCGATCGGCGGAGATACTTCGTCTGGTGGGGCAAGCGCGGCGAGCTCGCAGGCATGGCGGGATACGCTTTTGCCACCGGTGGAGGCGCGGCCATTTCCGGAATCGACAAACTGCCGATCGCCGACCTGAACGCGATGGCCGACGTATATCGCGATCCGGCTTTCCAGCACGTCATCTCATTTGGAGACGACTCCGGTACAATCGATGTGTTCCACTTCGATTTTCGACCTCCCGACGCGAAGAGTCGCTGAGTGCGGCGGACTGACCGCTCGTTTCGAACTATCCGTGCCCACCGCTCCCTCACGGTCGCGGCTGAAAGCGGAACGGAGCCGCGACCGTGAGGGAGCGGTTGGCAGCGAGTGAACAGGTTATTTCCCGACGGGCGCTTGGCGCTGAAGGTCCGACCGCAATACGATGACTTCGCGTAGCACGAAGGAGGTCGCCCCCGAATCCAATCCGTTGTGGTTCGCGATCTGCAACTGAAACACATCGCCCCGCTTCAAGTCGGCGGTGACCGTCGTCTCCTCGACCGGCGGGTAGGAGGTTGCCGCCATTTCGCTCGCGATCCATCCCCCGGCGCCGGGTTTACGCAACCCTAGAACGAGGTTTCCGGAGTGGAGCTTATACCTGAAGACGAAGCGGTACCGCCCGGTCATGGGCGCCGCCAGTTGCGGGAATACGATTGCGATTCCGTCGGGGTCCGCCAGCGTCCGCACCGCGAGCCCCTCGGAGGACAAATTCACGATAGTCTCCTGGGATAAGTTGCGCCAGCCATTTAGCGGCAGCGCGGGGTGGTCCGCCGGGCCGCTCGAAGGCGTGAGGATCTCGGCGCCAGTGTCGTCGAACACCGACTTCAGGGGCTCCCACACGGACGTATCGGGCGCGGGCACGGCGCTTACCATCGTAACCGTGTACCGCGCGCGATTCCCCTGGACGCTGTCCGGCGATTCCGCCTGAACCACCAGGCCGGTATCGACTAAACAATCGGTCAGCGCCCGCCTGGCTAACTCGGGGGCGCCTGGCCGGGAAGACAACGCCACCAGCAGCTTCCCTTTGAGTGCGGTGGGGCCGCAGGTCAACTGGGGGAACCGGCCCTGCAGATAGTTGTCCGCCGAGATATAACTGGCAGTCAGCCCCAGGTAACTGTAATACTCGGGATCCTGGTCGTCCAGCCAGAAGTGTACGGGGCGGCCTCGTCGGAGCTGCTCCAACCGGCTCCGCGCTTGCATGATGTGTTCGTAACCGCGGCGGACGACGTGCGGATCCGGTTCCTGAAGCCAGCGGCTTTGCACGGTCAGAACGGCGAACCCGCCAATCGCCAGCAAGCAAGCCACCGCGGCGCGGCGCACCCGCAGCGCGGCCAACAGCAGGAGGCCGGCCAGGCACGCTACCACGCCGGCAGCGGGGCATCCGTGCAGATACAGGCCGGCATAGTCGCACCAAAGGAGTCCGGGCACGGCGACGGCCAGCCCGCAGATCGAAAGCCACGTCCTGGTGCTCAGACCGTCGATCCCTTTCCAGAACGACGTGCCAATCACTAAGAACGTGAACGGCATCAGATAGCAGGCGTAGTAAATGTACGAAAGGCCGTGAGCTTCGCTGCGCTGGAAGTAACAAAGAAACGCGAGCGTCAGAAGGCACTGGGCGGAAAACACCAGGGCCGGCAGCGCGGCGTCCCGGTTATCCTTTCTCAGCCGCCCGGGGAGCAGAACCAGGGACACCAATACCGCCGCTACGCCGAACCATAGGTACGGTGACAAACCATTTTCGTCCCAGACGCCGGAGAGCCATCGTATCGGCTTCGAAGCCAGGTGCTGCCCCTGCTGGAAGGACGGCATGAAAAACCAGAAATTGCCGTCCAGCCGATAATTCACGGCGCCCAGCGCGGCGGTGAGCAGGACTCCGCCCAGACCGCTCCACAGAACCGCCTCCAGCAGCGCACGGCGCACGGGCCGCTTGTGCCAGGCGTGAACCAAGCCGATGTAGGTCAGCGGGAACAGCGGTGCCAGTCCGGCCCAACCGAGGGTGCAATGCAACGCCGCCGCTGCAGCCACTCCCGCCAGCACCAGCGGGATTGGACGCACCGGCCGGAGGGCCGCATAGGTGTAGAGCGCGGTGGTCAACAGGACACAGCCGAGGGCCGCGCCATCCGGGTAGTCCCAACCGGTCGAGTACCAGAACCACGAGTGTGTGCCCAGCAGCACCGCGCTGAGGAACGCGGCACGGCCGCCCACAATCCACCGCAGCGTGAAGAAGAAGGAGAACACGCCCACAGCCCAGACGCCCAAGTGCAGAATGCAGGCCGCCGGCACCGGGGAAAACAGCGAGTGGACCGCATAGCAGGGAAGGATCCAGGCTAGGCGGCTGCCGGAATAGTGGCCGGGGAAAAGGGCGCGCTTGAATTCGACCAGGTCCTTGGCGTATCCGACGTAGAACCAGGGGTCGATATAGTCGGCATGCGTGAACAACACGTTGTCCTGGCGCCACAACACCAGCACGGGAAGCAGAAGGATGCCGACGACATACGCGAACAGTCGCCCCTGGGGGGCCGCGGCTGGCCCATTTGGAGACGGACGAGGCATGGCATTTTACGTGCGCCGAAGCGAATGGCGCCTGCAATTCTCCAGTATCGCATCGCGTGGCACGGCTCTCAGAGCGCGGTGGTTCCTTCGGCCCCTGATTCCTTTAGACCGGTGCAACTACCGCGACTTCCACGGGTCTAAGCATTGTCGAACCACCGCCGACAGCGGAATCCATACCAAACACGCCGCCCCCACTTATACTCAAGGAATGTCCGGCGTACTTCGCCTGGTGGCCACCCCCATCGGCAATTTGGAAGACATCACCTATCGCGCCGTGCGAGTGCTGCGCGAATCCGACCTGATCGCCTGCGAGGACACCCGCCAGACGCGGAAACTGCTGGATCACTACGGCATCCACACGCCCACCATCAGCTATCACGAACACAACGAGGCCTCGCGCGCCGAGGAACTGGCCGCACGCATGACGGCGGGCGCTTCCATTGCCCTGGTTTCCGACGCCGGCATGCCGCTGGTCTCCGACCCGGGGTACCGCCTGGTGCGCGCCGCCATCGACGCGGGTGTTCCCGTGGAACCCGTGCCCGGTCCATCGGCCGCGCTGGCCGCGCTGGCGGCTTCGGGATTGGCTACCGACGCCTTCCGTTTCGGCGGCTTCCTCCCTCACAAAGCCGGCCAGCGTCTGAAGCTATTGGAATCGCTGGCCGGCGCTCCCGAGACCATGATCTTCTACGAAGCTCCGCACCGGATTCTAGCCGCGCTGGAGGCTATCGAGCAGGCGCTCGGTCCGCGCCCGGTGGTGGTGGCGCGCGAGTTGACTAAGATCCACGAAGAGTTTCTGCGCGGCACCGCCGCCGAAGTGCGGGCGCAACTTGCCGCCCGCGAAACGGTGAAAGGCGAGATCACCCTGCTGATCGGCAAATCGGACGCCCCGCCGCCCGACGACACCCCATTGCGCCAGGCCGTCGAAGCGCTGGTGGCTGCGGGCATGGCGAAAATGGACGCCATCAAGCAGGTGGCGCGGCAGCGGGGATTGTCGAAGCGGGAAGTCTACGACGAAGTGGCGCGCGGGGAGTGAAGCGAATGTGGCTCATCTCGGGAACTATAATGTGGAGGAGAGATCGATGGAGAGAATCGCGATAGAATCCATTCCGATCGTGGTAGGGCGGGAGGAGGACGGCCGGTGGTGGGCCGATATCGAGCCGATGCCGGGGGTGATGGCATACGGATCCACTCGCGAGTCGGCGATCGCCGCCGTACGCGCGCTGGCGTTGAGCGTCGCCGCCGATTGCATCGATCACGGTGAGGAGATTCCCGAACCGTTCACCAAGGTCTTCTCAGTCGCATGAGCCGCTGGAGATCGGTAAAGGCGAGGCAACTGTTGGCTGCCTTGCTACGGACAGGCTGAGAAGTCGCCTGGCAAAATGGATCTCACCGCCGCCTCAAGCGGGCGGGTGGCCCAACTACACGTTCGCGTTTCATGACGACGAAGAAGTCGGCCACGGGCTCCTCGGGCAAATCTCCAAAAAGACCGGGCTGCGGCCTGAAGACCTATAGCCAGCGCCCGACCACCTCGGCCCGTACAGCGAAGGAGTCTCCGCCAGCCGGAACTGGGTGTTGGAGAGAGAAGTTGGCGGGAACGCAGGCGTCAAGAACGGCCAGTGGACCGGCACTCATTCCTGGCTTGAAACGAGCACGCCCTCACAGAGGCCCGCATCGTCGATGGCCTGGCCGATTCTGCGAAGGGCCTGACGCCGCTGCCGACCGTGCTGGCGTTGATCGAGGAAGTACTGAACCGCGGTTTCGACGAACTGCTCCGCATCCCGGTACTGGCCGGCAGCCAGTTCGCCCGGCCGCAGCGAGTTTCCAGAGATAGGGGAGTTTCTGGGAACGTATGGGGTTCACAGGCCGAGGATCTTGTGCAGCAACCCGGGGCCTATCGTCTCTCCCGAGTGGGCGGGCACCACCGTGCTTCGGCCATCCTCATGACGGCGGAAGTGGTGGCTGCCTCTGATTCGAAGAACGGAGAAGCCCGGTTTCCCAAGTGTGGCAATCAGGTCGGGGCCGGTGACGCGCGGAATCCGGCTCATGCAGCGATCGTGATGCGCTGTATGCCGACGAACTCCAGAGCCTGTTCCGGCGCGCCCTCGACCTCCAGGCACAACTCTATGGCTTCACGAATGCGCTCGGTGACCTCGTCCAGAGACCGCGCTTGCGTATGGCATGCCGGGATCTGTGGGACGGAGGCGACGTAATAGCCTTCCTGGTCGCGCTCAATGACGACATCGAACTGGCGTGGCACGGTGTCTCCTCGCCTTCTATTGTGGACTTTTCGCCGAACCGCCGCGGCACGTCGGTTCAGACGGCTGGATGGCAGGGCGCTTGTCGTTTCTAAGCCGACACGGCGACTGGTTGGTGGTCAGATCGGCGGTTCTGGGCGCCGGAATCGGGGCATGCCACGGCCGCTGCCCGGTCACGGACGACGCGAACGCTGGGCCAGATAGTGTTGATCGAGAGCCTGCCGGACCAGCGTTTTGATAACCGCTTGGCGGCTCACGTTGAGGTCCTGAGCCGCCTTGTCCAGTTCTTCCAACATGACGGCAGTGACGTCTACGTTGACTCGTTGTATCGGCTGCACCATGCGGCCTTGGCCTTTGAAAAAACGCGAGACGTCTTTACCTCGATCGGCCAGCCGGGCAATCGCCTCGGCAGAAACGGTTCCACCAGGTTTACGAGTGTTCTTCATAGGATCGGACCTCCTCCTTCGTCGATCTCCACAGCGTCACGAGGCGCAGAATTTCACCCTCTTCGTCTTCCCGTATTTCAAAAATGACGGAGAACATCCGCTCGCCCACCCAGCCGACGGCCACATACTGCTCTGGAACATCCGACCGCTGGTCGAGCCAATATGGCCGGGAGAACAACTCCTGCGCCTCCTCGAACCCGATGCCGCGCCGTGGATTTGCTCTGAGGCGCTTGCTCTTCTTGGGGTCGAAGCTGAACCGCATTTGATATGACTGTTATACCACTTTGGAGGGCTCGGTGCGACCCGAGATCCTGTCCGCCACAGTACGGCTCTTGCGGGAGCGGCCTTTTGGACTCGGGCGCGAGTTCGGCGCCGTCGGCACGATGAACTGTACGCGCGTTAGGCGGCCAAGTGGCCCACCAAATCCGCTAGTTGCTGGTCCGCGTCATCCCTTCAGTTCTGGTCTTGCCGTCCAATTTCGGCATTAGACTTCGACGGCAAGCTGTTGAGAACTGCCGATCGAGATTGATCGAGTTCTGGCAGGTTAAGGCCGTGTTTCGGGGGCGACTTCGTGGCGTGCCCAGCGATGCTCCACGTTAATCCATTTGGCCGAGAAGTCGCCTTACCGTGGAAGCGACCGCCATACGGCTCACAACGACAAGTCGGTACTGTGATCGGAGGCCCTGGCTCACCCACGTGACCGGACAACACAGCCCGTAGCAGGGAATCCTTCCCCACTATCCGAAAACCCGTTTCCCGAAGCCAGGTCCCTCGCCGGACCCCTTCCAAAAGCTTGACCCGCCAAGCAACGGGACTGCCAATTAACGCGTCACGCGAGCAGCATCGAGTAACCGGAATCCTCACACCCCCCGCCGACTCCCCCACAACTCCACGTGCAGTCTTGGACTAAACCGCACGCCCTCGTCTTTCGCGACCTCCGCCAGCCACACCGAGCGCTCGCGCAACTGATCGCGGTCCACGCCCTCGGGCATCAGGATCACGCGCTCTCGGTCGGCGCGCAATTCGGTCACCAGCGCCCAGACTTCCTCCAGGTCGGCAGGGTTCTCGATCACGAATTTGAGCTGATAAGGATAGCGCCCCATCAACTCCTCCAGCACCGGCGGCTGAATTCGCAGTTTGCCATGGCGCGCCGACCACGGCCCGCCAGGTGTGGAGTTCGAGAGCTTGGGGCTGATGCTCATGAGGTCGCACTCCACCGGCTGAAACACGGTCCCGGCCGTTTCCACGGTGATGTGCAGGCCCAGCGCGCGCAGCCGCACGGTGAGTGGCAGAATCTCGGGCGCGATCATGGGCTCGCCGCCGGTCACCACCACATGCCGCGCGGCGGGGAAGGAACGAACGGCGCTGAGGATCTGGTCCAGGTCCTGGTCGGCGCCCTCCGGCTGCCAGGAGGTGTACGGCGTGTCGCACCACGTGCAGCGCAAGTTGCACCCGCTGGTGCGGATGAAAACCGAAGGCACGCCCACCAGCGAGCCTTCGCCCTGCAACGAATAAAAGATCTCAGCGATCTTCAAGACCGGCCTCTTCGAAGCCCTTGCGCCGCAGCAGGCAGGCGTCGCACTGGCCGCACGGACGGCCGCTCGCATCCGGGTCGTAGCAACTGTGGGTCAGGCCGAAAGGCACGCCCAGTTCGTGCGCCAGTTTGACGATCTGCGCCTTGCTGAGGTGCAGCAGGGGCGTGTGGATGCGCAGCCGCGTGCGGCCCTCCACGCCGGCTTTAGTGGCCAGGTTCGCCATTGTCTCGAAAGCGCGGATGAACTCGGGACGGCAATCGGGGTACCCCGAGTAGTCCAGCGCATTGACGCCGATGAATACGTCGGCGCTCTCCAGCACCTCGGCCCACGCCAGCGCGAAGGAAAGAAAGATGGTGTTGCGCGCCGGCACATAAGTGATGGGGATTCCGTGGCTCATCTCCCCGGCGGAGCGGGCTTTGGGCACGGCGATATCGGCCGTCAGCGCGGAACCGCCGAAGGCGTCCAGCCCGATCTTGGCCACCAGGTGGCGCTCCGCTCCGAAATGGGCGGCAATGCGCGCGGCGGCTTCCAATTCGAACTTGTGCCGCTGTCCGTAATCGAAGGAAAGCGCGTGGCAGGCATACCCTTCGCGGCGCGCCAGCGCCAGGCACGTGGAGGAATCCAAACCGCCGCTCAGGAGACAAACGGCTTTTTTGCTTGTGGAAATTGGGGGCACGGGTTATTGTGACAGTCTGCGGCCATTGTAGCGAATTAGTAATGCCGCCGGCTTCACCCCGTGCGAATCCGCTTTCTGACATCGACGCCTCTCGACATCCACCGCGGCAGCGGCACCTACGTCGGCATGCAGGTGCTGGCGCACGCCCTCGAAACGCTGGGGCACCGGGTGGTGTTTGAGACGCCAACGCGCCGCTTCCCCATCTACACGCTCGACCGGCTGCTGTTCAACGGCCGGCTGCGCGCGTCGGCGGAGTTCGATCTCACGGTAGGGTTCGACATGGACGGTTACCGCATCGCCCAGGCGCCCGGTCACGTGGCCGCGCTCAAGGGCGTGATCGCCGACGAAGTGCGTTTCGAGCGGGGGCTCACCCGCTTCACTATGTCGATCCAGGCCGCCCGCGAAAAGCTGCACGTCGATCGGGCGGCGCGGGTCCTGGTCACCAGCGCCTATTCCGCGGCGCGCGCCCAGGAGCTATACGGACTTGTACGCGCGCCCGCCGTGGTCCCGGAGCCCATCGATCTGGCGGAATGGCGCCGCCTGCTGGCCATCTATCCGGCGGATTCGCCTCGTTTCACCGTGCTCTACGTGGGACGCATGTACCGGCGCAAGCGCGTGGACGTTCTGCTGCGAGCAGCCGCGCAGTTGCGCCAACGGATTCGCCGTCTGGAGGTCCGCCTGGTGGGCGATGGCCCATGCGCCGCCTCGCTTCGAAGCCTGGCGCGGGATCTGAAGCTGGAGGATACCGCGACCTGGCTGGGCGATGTTTCGCGTTCATCCCTGGCCACGGAATACAACCGCGCCAACCTATTCTGTCTGCCCAGCGTGCAGGAAGGCTTCGGGATCGTGCTTTTGGAAGCCATGGCGGCGGGGAAGCCGGTAGTGGCGTCGCGCGCCGCCGCCATCCCCGAGGTACTGCCGCACGGCATGCTGGTAGAGCCGGAGAACCCCGAAGCGCTGGCCGCGGGCATTCTGGATCTCTACGAATCCGCGCCGCGCCGCGCAGTTCTCGTCGAATCGGGATTGCACTGGGTAGAGCAGTTCGATGCCGCGCGAGTGGCCCGGCGGTTCTTGGAAGCGGCCGTGATAAGCCCCGTATGATGTTCTGTACCGAAACGCACACCGGGCGCGCTGAACGCCGAAGCTAGTACCCAATATTGGAGTGAATCGGAACTAACCGCACCAGTCGCGTGTTCGACCAGTGAGGACCACGCAGCTATGAACCGACGATTCGCTACCCTACTCCTTGCCTTTTTGTGCCTGCCGGCCGTGCCGGCGCTTGCACAGACCGCCGTCGGGGGCGGCACCTGCACTTCTTCCAGCCTGACCGGAACCTACGAGTTCCTACTGAACGGGCGCCAGGTCGCGGCCAGCGGCGCCACATCGAAACAAACCCAAGCGGTGGGTACCGCAACTTTCGACGGTCTCAGTAAAGTCACCTTGACCCTGACCTCCAATGTCGTCGGCGCCGCCGAATCTTTCGGAACTCCACTGGTGTATTCCGGGACTTACAGTCTGCAATCCAACTGCGTCGGATCGCTCTCCATTACCAGCGGAGATACAGCCACCTTTACCATCGAGGCTCATTCGGTGGACACGACCACTCTTCAGGCAAAGGCATTTGCGGCGACCGGATCGGATGCCACTTACGCCTATAACGGGTCCGGCACCGCTCAACCGGCCGCATGCCCTGCAACTCTTTCGGGCCTGCACGAATTCAACGGCACAGGCAGCACGCTTTCGGGCAGTTCCGTGGCGGGCGTTTTCGATGTGGCCGGAGTGCTGCAATTCGACGGGCAAGGCAACGTCACCGCTAACTGGACCCAGGTATCGAACCTGACCGCCGCCACGGTCGCCGCCACCGGGACCTACTCGCTGACCACTACATGCCTGGCCACGGCTACGCTCACCGACACGGCGAGCAATAAATATGCGGTCTCGATGAGCCTTTATTCCTCGCCGGCGGCTTTCTCTCTTGCCGTTTCATCTCCGCAGGAAATCTTCGACGGCTCGGCTTCCGTCGCGCAAACCCTTCCCACGGCGGGATGTTCCAATTCGATGTTGACGGGAACGTACGAGTTGCTGCTCAGCGGGCGCGTGGCTCCAGCGGGAGTGACCACCAAGATCTTCGCGTCGGACGGAGCCGCGACCTTCGATGGGTCGGGCAATGTCAGCTTCAACGTCACGGCCAACACCGTCAACGGAAGCCAGGTCTTCGGAGCGCCCGTGACCTACTCGGGGCACTACGCGCTCGGGTCCGGTTGCCAGGGATCGATCAACCTCACCGCTGGGGATACGGCAACCTTTGCGGTGGTGGCGTATTCGATCGACGCCACCACTTCGCAAGCGAAGTCCTTCGCGATAGTCGGGACAGACTCCACCTTCGCGTACACCGGAAGCGGCAGCGTGCAGCCCAGCGCCTGTGCGGTGAGCACTCTATCCGGAACGTGGCCTTTCAGCGCCACCGGCAACTCGTTCTCCGGGGCCACCAACACCGGCGTTCAAGACCTCGTGGGCGTGGTGCAATTCGACGGACAAGGGAATGCTACCGCCAACTGGACCGAGTCCTCGAACACCGCCAACGTGAGCGTGTCGGCAACCGGGACCTATTCGGTTACGCCGGCGTGTTTGGGATCGCTGACCCTCACGGATGCGGCAGGGAATAAGTACGCGGGGTCGGTGTCCATTTTCGCGGCCAACGCGGGGAACTTTGAATTGGTGGTCAGCAATCCGCAGTTGGTCTTCAGCGGAGCCGGGCATGCGGGGTTTGGCAATCCCGGGCAGGCGGTAGTGAACGCGGCGAGTTACACGGCCGACGATACGCCCGCTGGAAGCGTCTTTTCGATCTTCGGCACGAATCTCGCGACCAAGGAATGGCAACCCAGTTCGACCCCGCTTCCCACAACCGCCCTAACCACCACCGTGACGGTCAACGGCGAAGCGGCGCCGCTATTTTATGCGGACCCGAGCCAGATCAACGCCCAGATGCCCGAGGACATCAAGCCGGGCGTGGCCACCGTTATCGTGAAGAATGGCTCATCGACGAGTAACGCGGTGGCTGTCATCGTTCCAGCCACGGGAACGCCTGGGATATCCACATGGGGAAACAATCGCGCGGTGGTGGTGAATCCGGATGGCAGCGTCAATTCCCCCACGTCGCCAGCCAAGGTCGGGGATACGGTGGTGGCCTATTTCACAGGCGGCGGCCCGGTCCACGCAACGGGATCACTGGTCTCCGGGTCTCCCTCGCCGGGCGGCCTTTCGTGGGTAGCCGGAACTTACGCAGTTACGGTTGGCGGTGTCGATTCCACCGTCAACTACGTCGGGTTGACGCCCGGTTCCATCGGGCTCTATCAGGCGAATTTTGTGGTCCCGAAGGTGGCTGCCGGAGATCGCCCGCTGGTGATCACCATCGCCGGGCAGGATTCCAATAACCCGTTAATCGCAGTCGTTACGAAATAAGGTTGTTAAGCCGGCGCCCGGGCCTATTGAATCTGCACCAACCCGTGCGGTTGTTCTACTTGCGCCGGAGCCAGGTCCTGCGGTCCGCGCCAGAAGTCCAGGTACGAGGTCTGGTGTGCGCAGGCCACCGTGCAGCGAGGCGCGCAACTCTTGACCGTGCGGTACTCGCGGCGGATATCCTCCGGCGTGTACTCCAGTAACGGCTTACCTGGGTAGCCGCGCTGCTGCGAGCAGTAATGCACCAGGCCATCCTCGCAGATATAGAGGTAGCGCGAACCGGCGCGGCACCGCCACTGGTTCTCCCGCCCGTGCGCGATATTGTCCTGGAAGCCGTTGATGCGCGCGTAACTGCTCTTCTCCATGGCGCGCATGGCCGAGTACACCTCGCGCTCCACCGGGGCGAGCGGCTGCAACTGGCCGTCGCCATCGTGGATAATTCCCACAGTCGATGTGAATCCGAGCGCCAGCGCGCGCTTGCCGATCACCAGGGCGTCTTGCGGATTGTGAATGCCACCTCCCACCACAGAGTTGATGTTCACATGGAAATCGGCATATTCCGCGAGAATCTGTAGCTTCTTATCCAGCACTTTGAGGCTCTTCTTCGAAACCTCGTCGGGCATGACGTTATCGATGGAGATCTGCAGATGGTCGAGCCCGGCGCGGTTGAGCCGTTGGATGCGTTCGGCGGTCAGCAGGTAGCCATTAGTGATCATCCCGGCGATGATGCCGTGGTGGCGGATGCGGGCAATGATCTGGTCCAGTTCGGGATGCAGCAGCGGTTCGCCCCCGCTGATGGTGATGACGGTGGTTCCCAGGCTGGCCAGCCGATCGATGCGCTGGAACATGGTCTCCAGGCGGACCGGCTTGGAATGGTCGTCGTATTCGTTGCAGTAGGCGCACGACAGGTTGCAGCGGCGCATGGGGATCACATGCGCCAGCACCGGGTGGCCG
>Ga0181529_10001007_pt1 | contig 38761 bp, 25 predicted proteins | sample PEATcosm2014_Bin_36_FD_119763 | JGI IMG/M metagenome (GOLD analysis project Ga0181529, IMG submission 119763) | Peatland microbial communities from MTU Mesocosm Facility, Houghton, MI, USA - PEATcosm2014_Bin10_30_metaG | ecosystem: Environmental > Terrestrial > Soil > Wetlands > Peat | place... | reverse complement strand
CCCATGTGTCCAAGTCGGCGGAATGCATTACGGTTGTGCTGCAGGAGCGTGGTAGGGGCTCTACGTGGATGCTTGAAGATGCCTTCTTTAGGCACAACCACTGGAGGAAATTTGAATTTGACTCCAGCGAACTCGCATCTGTCTTGGAGCAGTCGGTTGCATGGGCAGAAGACTTCAAGGAAAGATTCGCTGAACATCAAGAGGCCGTTCTCCCCTGGCTCGCGAAACCTTGAGCCGCCTGTTGGCGCCCACACTATTTAATTGCTCCACACCTCCGCCGTTCCTTCCCGGTTCCGGTCGGTTGGTTGGCGAGCCCTCAACTGCGATCTGAGAAGAAGCTTCTCCGAAAACACGGACCATCTTGACCAGTTGGAGGCCAGATGCGGACTAGCTCTTATGCGGAATCCGCCGGGTAATCTGGTGCATGTTTTGGTGCATGTTCGTACCGGAATTCCGTTCATTTCATTGCACCAGACTGCAATCTCTACCGATGACGTATGTGTTGTATATAAACGAGATATGCAGATTCTTGCGCGAAAGTGCAACGCACTGCAAAATGGGAAAAATCAGACTCAAAATCCGCCGGCCCTTGCGGCCATGGGGGTTCGACCCCCCCTCCCGGCACCATAAAATCAATAAGTTGGCAAACAGCAGGCATCTTCGGATGCCTTTTTCTATGTCCGAACTATGCCCAAACGCCAACTTTTGAAATCTGCGTGTGTTTTGTCACACATTTCAACAGGGGGGAAGCGGCAGCGGCGGAGCCTGACTGATTGAACAGTTTTTCGCCCCAGGCGTCATCGGACTGGAGATTGGAGAGCAGGGTTGGACTCGGCGCCTGCGGAATGGCAGAGCAGGAGTGTACGCAGAAAGTGTTCGCGTGGATTATCTTTGACTCGCAGGTTTCACGCTACAAAACCGCGAGATTTCCTTCAGACTGAATTCAGAGTTCGGATCTTAGCGGAAGATTCAGTTCATTCTGAAAACAGACGTCGCGCAAATCGCGTGCTCCCCTCGCCAATCCGACGACACCAGCGGGCCTAGCCATCGCAGTGCGATTTTCGATCGAATTCATAACATATGTGACCTAGCCTCAGTCGCACAAACATTTATCGCAACGCTCCCGCACAAACAACCCGCGGCCACCGGATCGGCGTCAAACCCTACTGTCGTCGGTCAAACGAGGTTTCGCGAGGTGAAAGATGCTCTGGACGATTTTTGTAATCCTCTTGGTCCTATGGCTGTTGGGAATGGTGAGTTCCTACACGCTGGGCGGATACATTCACATACTGCTCGTGATTGCAGTAGTAGTGATGCTGATCCGATTGATCCAGGGCCGCAGGCCGGTTGTCTGACGTAAATTCGACTCGAATAGGCTGTCGCGAAAGTGTAGCAAGGGCGAATTGGCGCCAACCAACGCTTCAGTACCAAACCAACGGAGGTGGATTGATGGACAAGGACAGAGTGAAGGGCGCAATCGACGATACAGCGGGGCGCGTCAAGCGTCAGGTTGGTGAATGGACTGGCGATTCGCAAACCCAGGTAGAGGGTGCGGCCCAACAAGTGAAGGGCAAGATTGAGAAGGTTGTTGGCAATCTAAAGGATGCGGTCAAGGATGCCAAGGATGATGCCCGGCGCGAACATGAGAAGCAGGAAAAACTTCAACGGGAGCAGGCCGAACGGCAACACGACGCACACGGCCACCGTTAGGAGTTGAGACGCCAGGCGAGCTCATTCGTTTGGACCATGGGATCGAATGATGAAATTTACCAGAGTAATTTTGCTGCTTGTCTGATTGGCGATGCTCATCTACGGTGGCATCAGATACACGAGCCATAAGCAGGAGATGGATATGGGACCCATTCAAATCAATAAGACGGAGCATCACAGCATTCCGATTCCACCCCTGGCGGGAATTGCATGTATCGCGGTGGGTGGTGCGCTCGTTTTCGCTGGAGGACGTGCAGACCGATAGCCCGGTTTCCCAGGTCTCGATTGTGAGACCTGGGCTTCGCGGATCCCTTCCCGTCCCTGGTACCCAAACGGAAGCGCATCCACAGAATCCGAATGTGCTTCATTCTGTGGAATGAAATCGTGGCGATTTCGAACTCGCCGCGAGGTTTTGATGAACCACAACCCATGTCGGGCTCTCGGCTGAGCCCACCGCGGCAACGATCAGAAGGTGAAACGACTACCGACTGTTGGAGCAAGGTTGTTGTTGTAGTTATAGGGGACGCCGGGGCCATGAGGAATGGCGATGGCCAGGCCGCCGCTCACGTAGGAATACGCAATTCCGGCAAAAGTGTCGAAACGCCTGGTGAAGTGATGATCTAAATAGAACGACCCCTCGTTGAGGGTGCCCGCGCAGGACGCGCGGAAACCGGCTGCAGCCGAGCAGGTCGACGGGACACGGAAGTCGTTCTGCCGCTGTTGATACCAGGCGAAAGTGAAGTCGGTTTTGCTGCGGTAGGTGTACTTCGCGCCCGTCCACCAGATCTGCACCAATTTCTCAGAATCCAGATTGTTGTCTTCAACCCCGCTCATGATGTAACCGCCCTGGTCCGAGGCGCCAACGCCCAACGGGTTCGCCGGGTTATTCTGCCAGATGTATTCGTAGCCGGCAAAAAACTTGATCGGGTCCGACGAATACTTGGCAGCGGCCATTATTGCGTTGTTGTCGGTCACGATGCCATAGACGGTGTTGGCGGTATCGATCAGATTGGGCCCCATATTGGCTCCCCCGTTGATGGGGTTTGTATTGATGCTGTCCGTGGTCGACTGATATGGAGCCGACAGACTCTGAGCCCCCAGCAAGGGGTTCAATACGCTGATCGCCTGGTTGTAATGCTGGTAGACTAGGTCGGCAGAGAACTTGTCGTACCTTCCGCCGAGGTCGAATCCATAGGCATTGTTATGCGCCGCTTCCGGCGTACAGGTGGCGGCAGTCCAGCCTGCAGAGGCTGAGTAGCAACCGGCAGATCCATCGGCGAATTTATACATAGCGCCGAAATGGACCGGGCCATAAGTGAGGCGATACTTCAGGGCGTCGTCCCAACGGCTGTCCTCGGTGTCTCCGCCGCCCGCCATCGTGCCGTTATACCCGATGTACGAAAAGGCATAGCCGCCGCCAGCCGGATCGTAGAGGAGCATCGCATCGGTACCCAGAGAGCGCTGACGACCGAAGGTCAGCGCGCCGAATTGCGCGGACGATATACCGGCATAGTATTCGTCATTGAAGGGTTGGCCCGCGCGCGCGCCGTCGATGGCTTCAGAATAGCTGCTCCTGGGAAGGCCGCTGTTGATGGTCATGGTGGCTGACGCGTTGGCGAGCAGGCCAGACTGCGGATTGATCCCGGTTGAAGCGTTGAACACAACGGACCAGCCATGCAGAAACTCTTCCTTGCCCCTGATGCCCAGACCCGTCTGCTGCAGGTTATTCGGTGCGATGAGGAATCGATGTTGATAGCCGTTTCGGTTCACCAGTGATTCGCCTTCATAGTTGTAGCCGTTTTCGGGTAAACCGTGACTGACCCAGCCGACGCCGGCATCATACGCACCGTACAGAGTGATGCCGTGCCAGGTCAGCGCGCAATCGGTTGTGGCGAATTCGTGGCCGCTCGCGCAGGCGTCGGAGGTCTTCGGCTGCACCGACAAACTCGCCGAGACTTGTCCAAACGCTGAGACAGAAGTCATGCCGGTTGAACTGACTGCAAGCAGAAGCACAAACGCATATCGAAGAGGGTGGTGCCTGAGCATTCAAATCTCCAGGACAGCTGATTTGGCGCGGCACCGGCGTGCCATTTGCTCAACCGAGGTCGAACCTTTGGGGAGCGGGGAAAGGGTTTTTCGGCCCGCCGGTATTATCGAATTTATATATTTCGAATCGTATCGTCAACAATTTTGTAGCGAACTAGCTCAAGTCGTCGTCCAAACGTTCAATCATGACGTCGGTCGACTTGATCAGGGCAGCAGCCGTATCACCCTTTTTCAAGCCCAGTTCACGGACTGCCCCCGCGGTGATGATCGCGGTAACCTGAGCGTCTCCGATAGCCAGAATGACCTCTGCCAGAAGACCCTCGATTCTGACGCTTACGACTTTCCCGGCAAGTTGATTTCTTCCGCTGACGCGCCGAAACCGCTCGCGGGACTTAGTGTCCGACTTGAGAGCGTCCTGGTCAAGGAACGGCTTGAGGCTACCCAACGCTACGCGATGGTGTCCGCCAGGCGTTTTGAAGGTTTTCAATCTCCCGGACAATATCCAGTTCTTGATCGTGGGATAACTTATCCCCAGAATGCGGGAGGCCTCCCGGGGAGTCAGCATTTCCTTTAGGTTGGCCATAGACTAATCTTGTAGCACTTTCCCGCCTGAAGATCTCAAAAAAAGGGCCACTTTGCGGCTTATCAGCGAATCCGGCTCATCATCTCACGACAGAATGGCGCTATGAATCGCCAATTCCAATCACCCTCACATGCGTTTGTGGTTTCGATTTTGGCAGCCACCCTCAGCCTAGCGACGACAAATTTGCCTCAAATTGAGCAAGAGGTGTTAATGGGTTTTTGAGGACGATTGTGCCGATGTGAATTCGTAGCTGCCGGATTCCAAACGATAGACAGCTTTTCCGTTTTCGTATTTCACGAAGCTGATCCCCTTCGCTGAGCCGGCTTCTTTTCCGCCCTCCTTCACCGATTCTTTCGAACCTGAGGGCAGGTAGAGAATGGCAGTCGTATTGCCTGGCACAGTTGCCCGATAGGTAAGGACGCCATGGTCGACCTCCCACGCACTGCTTATTCTTCCGTACATGGATTCGTAGTGGCCCTCCGCCGATGTGATCGTACCGGTGGGATCGGGTTCCGGCTGCAGAATGAACTTGTGAAATCCGGGTTCATCCCTTTGGATTCCGAGCGAATAGGCCATCATCCACTGACCGACTGCACCGAAAGAATAGTGGTTGAACGAGTTCATGCTATTGTTACCGCCGAAGCCGTTCTCGACCGTGTATCCATTGAGGCGTTCCCAGATCGTGCTCGCGCCCTGGTCGATCGGATAAAGCCACGAAGGATAGCTGTTATTTTCGAGAATCCGGTATGCGAGGTCGCTCAGGTCGTTATTGGTCAGGGCGTCGCTAATCCACGATGTACCAATGAAGCCTGTCATTAGCGAGTACTTGGGACGAACAACTCCACCGTCGTCCTTGTTCTCGCGGATAACGGACTCGGCGAGGTTCTTCACCATGTACGGTTTATTCTCTTCGCTGAATAGACCCATCGCCAGTCCAACAGCATATGAAGTCTGAGTGTCGGCCAAGTGGAATTCGGGCGGTTTGTTCGCATCGGCGGCGCTGCCCGGTCCAAACCTGCGTCGGTCAGCTATGCCAAGCGTCTTCTTGTCGGAGTTCACGAAAGTCCCGTTGAAGAAAGCTTTGCGCTTTTCGTAGAGGGTTCCGTATTTGGCCGCGTCATCGGACTTGCCCAGCAGCTCTGCCACCTTCGCCATGATGCCGAGGTCGTAGGCATGGTAAGCCGTCGCAAGGAAAGCCGATCCCAGTAAGTTGTTTTGCGGCCCGAGCCAATCGCCGAGCTGCGCATCTGAGCTGAGGCCCGACTTAGGGTCGATCGTCGTCTCCAGGTAATTCATGTAGGCAACCATCGCGGGGTAATGCTGCCCGAGCAACTCCGTATCTTTGTATTGCAGATAGGTTTCCCAGGGAACGACGATCCCAGCGCTGCCCCAAAGGACACCGCCAAAGCCTCCTCCCACCGGGGCTACATCAGTGAACTTACCAGAAGGATATTGCACGTCGCGCATGGCATACATATGCCTCGTGAGGAATTGGTCTGCGTTCGATACATAAGTCGCGGTGCGCGAAAAGACGTTGATGTCTCCAGACCAACCCATGCGTTCGTTGCGCTGCGGGCAATCAGTCGGTATCGAGAGGAAATTGTCCACATTCGACCAGACAAGGTTTGACCATAACTTGTTCACCTTCGCATCAGAGGTCTTGTAGTCTGCTGTCAACTTCGTCACTGAGCTGATGGCTATACCCTGAACGGCTTCCAACGGAAGCTGGTGATCGATTCCAGTAATCTCAACGTATTGAAACCCGTGCGAGGTGAAGTGAGGTTGAAATACCTGTTTCCCTGCCTTCATCACGTACAAATCCTGGTTCAACGCCGCACGGTAGTTCTCCGTCATGACCATGCCGACATTTCTCCCCGATTCTTTCAGGTCGGGATAGAGAACTTCGCTGTACCTGAGCGTAATCCTGCCGCCAGGGTGGCCATTTGCAATGCTGATCCGAGGGACTCCAACGATGTTCTGCCCCAGATCGTAGACATAGACGTCCGGTCTCACCTCCTTGACACTTTTCGCCGTCAGCGTTCGGTAAACGCCTGCGTTATTGCCAATCTGGCCAATCAGCGAGAGCTTGTCGAAGGTCATCGGAGCAGGTGACGCTCCAAATCCTTCTTCACGGCCAGAAAAGCTCGTGCCCTGTAGCGGCACAGCAACCGCGGTCTTCCACTTGCTGTCGTCATAGGCAGCGGTGTTCCATCCCGCCACGGCGCTTTCTCTGGATGAGTCGTAGATCTCACCGAGATAGAGACTGCTATACACAACCGGCCCGTGGTTGAAAAGCTTCCACGTTTCAGGATCGGTGCGGATGGTCTCGGCAGATCCGTCTTTATAGGTGATCACCAGTTTCGCCAGCAGCGATTGCCTGTCGCCAAAGTGATTCCAAATCTCTCCGAAGCTCAGCAGGCCGCTCCACCAGCCTTCTCCAAGCATTGCGCCCATGGCGTTGCTTCCGGCTCTTACCATCCCGGTGACATCGTAGGTCTGATACATGTGGGTGATGTTGTATTGAGTCAGGCCGGGAGTGTAGTAGTCGTCGCCGACGCGGTGGCCATTGATGTAGAGCTCGTAAATTCCACGCGCTGTTACATAGAGCCGCGCAGCCGCGATGGGCTTGCCAGAAGTCTTGAATGCAGTGCGTAGCATAGGCGCCGAATTCCGGCTCGGATCTCTGACCACTAACACGCCCTTGCTTCCACCACTGAGAGAATAGCTTCCGTTCTCTACGGAAAATCCCGTCCCGGGCGAAGCGAAATCGGCATAGATGCCCTTGTACGGTGCTCTGGCCAAGTTCTCATGGAACAAGTTGTTTTTGGGCTTCCGATTGTTGCTTACTATGACATCGCGGAACAAAGCGTTTTGGCCTGGATCGACGGCAAAACCCATATCGCAGAGCATGCCAAAGGGAATAAAGTTACCACCCTGTCCCATGGGATTCAGGTTGACCGCGTTTTCACGGCGGCGTCCGAATCCGGCAGGCCCGCCGGCAGGTTCCTGCGCACCGACGCTCTTGAGCGAATCCTTCCCGTCGATGGTGATGGCGATCTCACCGAACGCACTGCTAAATGCAATGACATGTTCAGCATTCTTGTTGGAATTGTTGATTACGTCCGATGAAATCTCGAAGGTCCGGAGCGGTTTAGAAGGCGTGTCAGTGTCTTTATAGCCGGCGCGATAAACATTGAGCCGTGCTTTCCCGTCTTGTGAACCGTTTACCGCGGAGATATCGAGCTCAAGCTTGATGTAGCTCTGGTCCCTGCCGTTCTCAAGCTGGTACAGGTTCTTGTTCTTATCCATCAGGCGCGTGTCATTGGCGCCATAGACAAAGCTCGCGCGGCTGCTGCCTGGCGCAAGGGTGAGTGCGTATTTCACATCAAAGATTTCCAAGTAAGGAGCGTAGAGCACAAGGTCGTCGTCCCCACCGCCGATCCACTTGGCTCCGCCCCAGGCAGGGGAATCGGGCGAAGGATCCATCAAGCCGGTTTCGAACCAGGACGCCGCGCTGAGCATCGCCCCGGTCCGGTCCCACACATCCACCGTCCATGAGTACCTGGTTTCGGGCTTGAGAGGCTTGCCTGCGTATTGAATGCCTAGAGCAGTTGAGCCATCGGTCTTCTTCGAATCCCATACGACTTCACCCTTCGGATCCTTGACCTGGATCTCATAGGCGGCCTGCATCACTCCGCGTTCGCCTTTCGTGGCGGCCATTTGCCAGCTGAAACGTGGCTGCGCAACGTCGATTCCCAGAGGCGTGACCCTATATTCCACCTGCAACTTCTCGATCACGATGGAGGCGTTCGCCTGTAGCAGACCGAACAACAAGAACAACCCAACGCCGATGCGCGACATCAAATCCGAAATTCTTAATCCACGCTTCATGAAATGCTCCTTCTGTTGGCAGGCTTCAGCACAGACCGGCATGCGCCGATCGAGAGCCCGCCGGGGACATTAATGGTGGTTCATGCGGCTGTTCTTCCCAGTTCGCGACTCGGCATGTCTTACTCGTCTTACCCATGGATTGACACAAGAAACAGCAACTTCCCAAGCTTAACGCGCATAGTCGTGAAACGATTTGTTCGGTTGTTCTTTTCGAGGTTTTCAGTCAAAGGTCCCTAGGCCCTTAATAGCTACGCCCAAACCCATATTGGTAAAGAGGATTCGGGGAATCGTGTGGAACATCACTTCTTTGGAGTTTCACGGCCTCGGCGGATGAGGGCAGCTCAAAAGGCAAATGGCCTTCCGGCTTCGCTTTTCCACAAATGACATCCATTAGAGCTTCATCTTCAATGCCAAAATCTCCAATCAACGCTGTTGCCTTATCCTTCACGTTGGTGAGAATAGCTGGGCGGTTCAAAGTTATGGTCATGATAGTCGGTACCTTTGCACTCGCCTGAAGGAATGCCGCATAGGCAGGATCTGATTCGCGAAAATCCAATCTTCCCTCGGATTGATGCGATGCAAATATGTAGGTGGGGTGTTCGCTCTGGTAAGGTGCCGCGGCGCGGATGATTGCGATATCGGCCTTATCCGGCGAGTCCACTACGTCGAATCCAAAACGGGTGGCGACAGCCGGATTCACGTCGTACAGAAATACCTTCTGTTTCGTCGTCTTCAGCGGGAGAAGGTGACCTTTATTTTCCAACAGGACGAGTGCACGTCGTTGTGCTATCTTCCCCTGCTCCAAAAAATCGGCGTTGCCCACAATGGCATTGGCGTGATCTGGATTGGCAAAGGGATCTTCAAATAGGCCAATGGCAAACTTCTGGACGAGGATGCGAAAAGCGGCATCCCGCACGCGCGCCTCTGCAATCTTGCCCTCATGCACGGCGTTCACAATGAATTCAGGCTCCTCGGAATCTCCGATTTGATCAACACCAGCGTTGATTGCCTTGGCGAAGCGGTCCTCGCGCGACAGGTCCTCCACGCCCCATGGCATGCCGGACTTGCGGTTGACGAGCTCGGAGAAGTCCGGCTTCACCCCTGCGGGAAATCCGTTTCGGCAGTGTTCCAGGCAATCGTTCGTGATGCCCCAATCGCTCAACACCACGCCCTTGAATCCATACTTCCCGCGCAAAAGGGTTGTAAGGAGTTGTGCATTGAAAGCCGCTCCCACTTGCTCCAACGGCTTTCCGTCGATTGAAACGTTCTCAAGGATTGAATAGGTGGGCATAACTCCCGCCACGTTCGCTGCGAACGCACCCGTAAACGGAATTATGTGATAGGCAAAATTGCCTCCAGGGAATGCAGCAAAGCGCCCGTAGTAATTGTGGCTGTCCCATCCGTCTTTCTGTGCTCCATAACCCACCCAATGCTTCACGATCACCAGTACACTGCGAGGATTGAGCCCTGAATCCCCGGCCTGGAATCCTTCCACGTAAGCCTTGATGAGCCTCTTGGCCGACTCTGCATCTTCGCCAAAGGTGCCATTGATTCGCGCCCATCGAGGCTCCGTGGCCAGATCGGCCTGGGGCGATAACGTCTCTCGGATGCCTACGGCGATGTATTCCTGCCGTGCAATATCTGCAAATTTGCGGACCTCACTTTCATCGCCGATAGCGGCAAATCCCACCAATTCAGGCCATTTTGAGAACGACCCCGCTTGTACTGAGGCCCCACGCGTATATTGAAAATGGTTTCTGGGGTCGGTGCTGATTGTCACCGGAATGCCCAGCCGGGTGGACTCAGCTAAAGCCTGGATCTGGTTGTTTTGCTCGGCCACGAACGAAGCCGCGCCGCTCAGCCTTGTGATGAAGGCATTCACATGCGAGTCCTTGATGAAGGAACTTGCCTTCGCCTGGTCATAGCCGGTTGGGCCGATAGTCACGCCGCCGCCCGCTGTCGGCAAAGTGCCGTGCACCATTAGTCCTGCCATCTCGTCCAATGTCATCTTCTGGAGAAGATCTTGAGCCCGTTCCTCTGCGGGCAGGCGCCAATCCTCGTAACGGTCTAGTTTGCCATTGCGGTTGAGGTCCTTGAATTGCAGCCCGTCCACGATGAGAATGGGGGCCGTGCGGTGGCTAAGCACAGCCTGTTTCTTCGAGTTATCGTTACCCTGGGCAAACGACAACGGAATGGCGAGCATAAGTAAGAACAGTGCAATCAGCTTCATAATTCTCCCATCAAGATCGGAGCTCTGGTCGACTGAATTGGCCTAAGAAGACTTTGCGAATGTGACTCCAGTCTAACTGCCCAGAGCAATCCGTGACAGACGCTCGAGAAGTCGCCGTTGGACTGCAGATTTGGAGCAATCCTCCCGATACCCAACCGGGACAGGATCCGGGAATTGTCGTTAATTCGTTCGGTAAGGGCAAGTCAATCTGGGTGGTCACTCCGCTGGGGTCGCGGGACGATGCTGTCAGCGCCAGGATACTTGGCCTCTTGCTTAAACGAGTCTTGCAGCCACCTTATAAATTCGAGGCGGATACAGATAGGGCAGTTGAGGTTACGCTCTTCCACCAGGAAGACCGTCACAGATTGCTGGTCGGGATGCTAAACCTGCAAGCACAGGTCCCCGCGAGACCGGTCACCGCAATGATGCGGATTCAAGTGCCCGCAGGGTATCGAGTGCTCAGCGTATCTCTCCAGCCTGAACAGAAGAAACTCGCCTTTTCGCCTGCTGGGGCCTCTATCAGCTTTACTGTTCCATCGTTCAAGCTCGTGTGCATGGTGTCGGTCGATTACGCGTAGAACCGATAGGCAATTGCGCCTGGGCACCGGCGTGCACATGAATGTAGAGTTTTGTCGCCAGGGTCTAAGTCTCAACTGCCTTTCTCTTCCGGCGCCCATAACCTCAATTCTTGAGCTTCCAATCCGCGGCAGGAGCCTTGGCGCTTACTTGGGCTGGAGTTGATTGCCAAGGACGGTGGATTGTGCGGTCGCAATATCAACATATGGGTCCACTCCTGAGTTGAATCGCTGCGCCTCCAGTTCCAAGAACTCTTGTGAGGACCTGACCGCCTCCTGCTGTCTCAGAATCTGCTGGGAATAGATGCGCATCGAGGCCAATGCATCCTCCGCCTGCTGAAAGGCAGTAAGCACAGTCTGGCGATAGGTTGATGGAGGTATCCAGTGGAGCGTTGGGGGCGAGATTGAACGAAACTGTGACCGATGGAAACCGACCCTGGTGATTGATAGAAAGAGCTTCAGTGGTAGGCAGCACCTGCGTGTGAATCATTTTGGCTGGTCTGTCTGCGATTCAACCGAAAATGCAGTGCAGAGTTAACTATCGTTCGACAGGGCCTGGCCCTTTCGGCGGTAAGGTCCATCGCATAGACAAAATCCACTGCGTTCCGTGACGTTAGCCGGCAAAAACGAAGCCGCGGACGCCGCGGATGCTCAACTGTGTCCTAATCGGCCCCGGCTTCCCCGCTTAATCGCTGTCAATTGCCTTCGTCATCATGGAATCATTCGACTCCAACGCCCGCCGAAGAAGAAGGGTCTCCGAAACGTTGTCCGTGCGGTTGCAGTCCATCCAATTCACCCACACGTATTCCAGGGCCAGGAAGCCATCGTAGCCGAGCCGTGTTAGTCCGGCCAGCATGCCGGGAAAATCAATCGCATTTTCTTCAACCGGGGTTTGCAGCCTTCCGAGAGCGCCCCCGCGTACATGAACATGCGAAGCGAAGGGCAACAGATCATGCACCTTCGCAGAGGTCTCGCCGGCCATAATGAAGTGCCCATAATCGAGCGTTAGCGTCAAGCCCTCAACGGAATCCAGAAATGCACGGGCACTTTCAACCTCTGCGCAGATTGAGCCGATGTGAGCCTCGATCGCGTAACGGACCCCTGCGCTGGCACATTCAGCCACGCGCCGAGATGTCTCTTCCGCCGCAAGTTCCAGATCCTGGTCTCGCGCGGCTGTCGGATGGAACACTCCGGGTAGGCCTGTTAGATGGCTACAGCCAAGATCAACGCAGAAATCGAGTGCGCGCTTAAACACATCTCGACTTTTACTCCGAACCTCGGGGCTGGGGTCGTTTGTCGCGCACTCGGATGGATCGACTCCGATCTGAACAAAGACATCAGAAACGCTCAATTCCGCCGCATGCAAATCACGCAGGACCTCCGTCGTATAGGTTTGCGGAGACTTCTGCAGTTCCAGCGGAGAAAAATGAGAGCTGCGCGCCAGCAGCCCAATGTCTACATAGTCGAAGCCGAGTAGTTTTATCAATCGCAACGCTACAGAACGGTCCGGCATCGGGAAGGTGAAGTCTGCACAAGAGAACTTAGGCATTCTGTACATTTCCTTTCATACTTGAGCGATAGAGGGCGTCAATCTGTTCGAGCGCCTGCTTTGCATTGCCACGGCGCTTGCAGTAGTCGACGATCGCTTCTCCGGCGCCCTCCTGCAGGCCAACATAGCCGCGGTATCGAGGTCTCACATAGGCCGTTTCTAATGTGGCAGCGGTGCGCAAAAAGAAGTTATCGGTAATCTGGTTGAGCAGTGGATCGTGCCATGCGCTCCGTCGTGCCGGTTGGCCGCCGGACATCCCGTAAAGAGTGCGCTGGCAGGTTCGACCAGCAACAAACAGGCTGTACTCAAAAGCCAGGGAGACGTTCTCGGTCTCGGCAGAGATTGCGATTCCAGTGCCGCCAAGCACCGTGCGCATCGGCATGCTTTTCTCCAGCGCGACCGGGTTGGAGAATCGGATGTGACCTTTTCCAAAACCGCTGCGTGAGTAATTACTGTAGGTATATGCGAATGGGCAGTAGGCGATAGTATCTTCCTCTGTCATTCGCTCGAGCACGGCAATTGGATTCATTTGGTAGATTTCGTCCGGCATCAGACTTGCAAGTTCACAAAGCTCCGCCAGGCAGTGAGCGCCGATTTCATGGTCGACGAGCCGTTCAGTACTCTCGGCCACGGTGCTGCCTCGCGAAACGCATAACCCCATGAAGTTCAGAAAAAGATCTGCCGAAAACGCTGGCATTCGTACCCAACCGGACCGCGCCAGCGCCATTACATCGTCCCAGAGTTCCGGTTCCTTAAGGTCATGTTGCTCAAACAAGTCCGGGCGGAAGCTTGCCGCGGGAGCGGCGGCGTCGATCGGCAGTGCGTAAAGCTTGTCCTGGTAGATATAGCTTGAGAAGGATGGACCGATCGAGTCGTCACCAAGATCTTCAATTTCTTCAGACGAAAGCAGTGAGCGCAGATCGATCAACGCACCCGTTGCTTCTGCGTCGCCTGCCATTGGGTGATCGATCACGAGCAAGTCGAAATTGTGAGCGAGAGTGGTAATGTCTGCGTGTCCGAATTCGTGCAGACTTCGCTTCTCCCACTGAATCCTCACCCCTGGATGCGTCTCCTCAAAACGTTGTGCAGTCGCCACCAGCGGCGGTAACGCCCTGCTGTGGTTCCAGGTGATGCCACGCAGCGATCCCGACTTCATGCGGGTTGCTCCGCGACGGAGGAGACAAGAATATTGTTGCCGCTCTTTGCGGAAAGGGTTGCCCCTTCGATCACTTCCATTGCCGCCAATCCAAATACTGCAGGCGACTGATTACGGCGTGGATCCTGGATGGAATCGATCAAATTCTGTGCCGGAGCCTTATGGGGATAGATTGCATCCTCGTCAAGGTCAGGATACGTACGGGGCCCTCCAACAAGCGGCACAAATTCCAGTCTTCCACGCCAGAGATCAAGGAATAACATCCCATTGGTGCCAAATACCCGCACCTCGAAGTCCCTGCGCCCGCGGCTCGTCGCACACGTGCTGGCAATGGTGACAATCGAACTGTCGTCCATGCGCAGATCGAGGGCGTCGTAGATGTCGAGCGCTGCGCCATCATTATGGAAGCGCGCAAAAACTTCAGCGGGGTACGCACCTGTCAGAAAGGTTAGATAGGCCGCTGCGTGAGAAACCTGGGTATAGATTTGCCCGCCCCCAGCCACCTTTGGGTCGCTGTAGGTTCCCGCGCGCGGAAGCATGTACGGTGTCCCATGCGTAGGCCGGGTATCGGAGCCGCGAAGAAGGTCGCCGATCGGGTTGGTCATCAGGACGCTGACCATGCGTACATCGCCAAGAGCCCCGGCACGTATCAGGCGCTGCGCTTCGATGCCATGGGCCGTGTGATGCCAGGGGCAGCTGATGAGAAACTGGACGTTGTGCTCATCCGCGGTCTTCACCAGCTCCGTTGCCTCGGCAACAGTGAGCGTCATCGGCTTCTCGATCAGCACATGCTTGCCCAGCTCAAGGGCAGCGAGAGCATCCTCGTAATGCAGATGAGGGCTGCTGCTGACTACGATTGCGGAAATACCCTCGATCGCAAGCAGTTCACTGGCGGTGGTACAGGCAACGGGAATGCGAAAATCCTGGGCGATTTTCTGCACCTCCTGCCGGTTGTCGTTTTGAATTGCCACCAATTCCGCGTTCGGATGTTCTAGCAATGCTGGAATGTGTGCGAACGTCGCCCACCAACCGGCGCCGATAACCCCGCATTTGATCTTGTCCTGCACGAGGGACTCCTCTATGCCTGAAAGTCGATTGGGTCCAGCAGGTCACGATTGAGTTCAACGCCAAAGCCAGGATTCGTGCCGAGCGTGACATGTCCGTTAACAGGGAGAGGTTCGCCGACGATCGCTTCAAAGATGGGGCGTACGCCGGTGCCATCCCCGACAGAAAGGTATTCAGCAAATGGCGAGTTCAGGTTGGATTGCACAAAGTGATAGTTGTATATGCCTGAGCCGTGTGGAATGACCGGAACATCATAGGGTTTGGCCATGGCCGCAATCCTTCGGACCGCGGTGAGGCCGCCGCACCACTGCATCTCCGGCTGAATCACGTCGCAGGCGCGGGCAGCCAGAATTGCGGCGAAGGCCTTTACGTCAAATTCCAGGTTGCCAATTGCCACCTGTATCGGGTTGATGCGTGCGCGTAATTCTGCATTCATATGCTCGGCCCATCCATTTTGCAACGGGTCCTCAAACCATTTCACATCGCAGCCGCGCGCTCTTTCCGCCATCCGGGAAGCAAATTCAATATCCCAGGAGAGATAACAGTCCACCATGAGTTCCATCTCGTCGCCAAGCGCGGAACGGCAGTCTTCCAGGCATTTCTGCATCTTGATCAGGCCCATACGGCCGTCCGCAGTGCCCCATGGTGCGGCGATCTTCACGCCGATGAATCCACTGTTCTTCCAATGAGAAACCTGATCTGGATGGGTCGTTGCGTAACAGGGGATTGTCTTCTTGGTTTCGCCCCCGAGCAGGCGATACACGGGTTGGCCCAGCGCCTTGCCCATCAGATCCCAAAGTGCCAGATCTACGCCGCTTATTGCCATGGCCGTCACCCCGCCGAGCCCGTAGGGCATGGTGGAGCGATACATCTGGTCCCAGAGCATCTCAATGTTAAAGGGATCTTGTCCGATCAGAAACTTGCTAAAGTGCTGTTCGATTACCGCGCAGGAGAAGTAACCGCCACCATAGTTGACTGCGCAGCCGGTAACCCCCTCATCGGTAAGGATTTCTATGGCATAGGGATCTTGCCCAGGGCCCATCCACAACGTGCGCACCTGCGCATACTTCGGATAGACAGACATCGGGTTTGCAATATGAGAGCCTGTTTGCCATCCACCTCCCCAGTACTGCGATTCCCCGAACCGCGCACCTTTTTCCCCGCGATTCCCTGAACGGATCCTGTACAGCTTGATTTGCGTGATCTTCATTCCCTGACCTCATTGTTTGAGCGGATTGGTTTGCTGGGGAAGAATAGAAAGCAGGCGCGCCACCGGGAGCAACGAGAAATGCGGAGCGCTTTGTATTTTGCGGATATCGCAAATAAGACTCTTCGACTCCGTGGAGTCCAGGTCCGTCAGCGCCACAGCCCCAAAAACCCAACTGGCTCTGGACCGCCTGACAGATTGTGGACTGTGCTCTAACCGAGACGTGTGCCAGTTGGCTTTCTCGGAGACGATTCCTTATCTGCGTCGGCAAATAAGGAGCTGGGATAGAACTGGTCTATGTTCTGTGGGGTGATAAGTTGAATGGGCGCATAGACTGCAGGGGGGACCTGCTTCTTTTGGAGGACATCTAACGCAATCTGGATGACATTGTCTCCGTACCGTTCAGGAAAGGTGGCAATGGAGCCGATCATCCGTGTTTGCGGAGTCCGCAATTCGCGGCGAGCCTCAGGGAACGCGCCAACCCCTAAGGCAAGGCAAAGATGGCTTCGGCCAACTTCAGAGAAGGCACGCAGGGCACCCAGTACCGCCAGATCGTTGACACCGCAAATAAGCGTCTTGCGTTTCGGGCTGAACTGCACGTGGCGCCGCACCAATTCAAAAGAACGCTCCATCTCACCACGAGAATCCAAATGAAGAATCTGATAGCTTCCGGGCAGTGAACTGCGAACGGCCGATTCTGCGCCCGAGATACGAAGGTGCGGAAGGGAGCCGGCGACTTCAAGGTTGAGCAAGAGCAACTCATCGATTTCCCCATGCCAATATTGCTGTGCCGCCTTTACCAGGGCCCTGCCTGCCAGTTGTCCAACACGATAGTTGTCGATCCCAAAAAAGATGGCTCCGGGCTGGGGAATCTCGATCGCAATTACGGGTATAGAAGCCTGTTCATATAAGGCCGCCAGCTGTGAACCCATGCGTTCGTAGACCTGGAACTCGATCGCCAGATCCACTTTTTGCTGTACCAGTCTTTGCGCATTGCGCAATGCTACCTTCGGGCTGTACAAGTTTTCTACTTCAATTAGATCGATCTGATGACGGCTGGCCGCCCAGCGAATTCCTTGTGTCACCGCCTCGGAAAATGAATCCGTGGTCTCCGATGCATAGCCGATCCGGAATCGCTTCTGTGTAAGCAGATTGACATTTGACAAGTACCTTCGCCCTTCAGGACGACGAAGTAGGCCTTCCTGTTCCAAGGTCTTCAGGATACGAAATACGATTGTGCGCTCCAATCCTGTTCGTTCCACAACTTCGCTGAGGCTCATTGAGTGCTGCGCATCTGCGAAGTGACGCAGGATCGTGCAGGCCCGCGCTACGGTCTCCAATTTGTATCGCGAGTTGTCTTGCGTTGAAGCGCGCATTTCACACCCAAATGGCAGAATCACAGCGTCGGCAGCGAGGGTCGCGCGTTTCGCAATTCGGAGTATAGCACTGATTGCGATACGCGCAATTTTTGATACGGCGCATTTTCATTATTGCCAGCTCAACGTCACGAGATTACTCATTGCGTCGAAATAATGGCAGGACGAAATCTGCCTGTGTGATTTCAACTTGGAGGCAAGCCCGGTGAAATATCTCCTACGCAACACCATGCTGCAGGTTGCAGCATTTCTCTGCTTGTTGACTGGCGCAGGCCCATTTCTACACGGGCAGGCGAGTGCCGGCGCCATCTCAGGCACGGTTACCGACTCAACCGGCGCTGCCATAGTGGGCGCCAAAGTGACCATTACCAACCAGAGCACTGCGGTCCCTTACGAAAAGACGACTGATAGCAGCGGCTTTTATTCGGTCGAGGGGCTCACCAATGGGCTGTATACAGTCGACGTTGCAAAATCCGGCTTCCAGGAAAGTGTCACGAGCGGGATACAACTCGATCCTGGACAGCGGCGCGCAAGTAACGTCGTGCTCGCAGTTGGCAGCGCGACCGCTCAGGTAACGGTCGAAGCGAATGCGCTGGAAGTCAACACGGAAAGCTCGGAGAGCGCGGGCACCGTTTCCAGTTCGCAAATCGAGAACCTGATGTTGAACGGGCGAAATTTTGAAACACTGGCGCTCTCGATTCCTGGAGTGTCCGATGTACACGGCGCTGATAGCCTGGGCGGCGGCGGCCTTGAGGGTGGTACCTCTCTGATCGTGAATGGTAACTCTGTTGAATACAGTACCTACACCATAGATGGTGTCTACAACATGAACTCCGGCAACATGGCCGGTATCGACATTACGCCGATTCCCGATGGGATCTCCGAATTCTCGGTGGAGAAAGACAGCTACAGCGCGAAGTTCGGGTTTGCCGGTTCCGCACAGATCACCGTCTCGACCAAGAGTGGCGGGGAGACGTTCCATGGAAGCGCATGGGACTTCGTGCGCAATAATGACTTCGACGCCTACAACTACTTCTCGACCAGCGCCCCTGGGCTCCATCAGAACATCTATGGATACACCCTGGGTGGCCCGGTCATCATTCCCAAGCTCTACAACACGAACCGCAACAGAAAGACGTTCTTTTTCGCATCCAACCAATGGCAAAGCATCATTTCTTCGTCCGTGATCAACGGTGCGGTACTTACGCAGGCGCAGCGCAATGGTGATTTCAGCGCCAGTCCGACGCTGCCGGCTGTAAACCCCATCAACGGGCAACAGAACTCCCTTGCGTTAGATGCACACAGCCAGGCACTCCTGGCTTCAGAAGGAAGAACCAACTGCCTTACGGACGCCACGACCATCAATTCAGCATGTCTGGATCCGATTACGGTAGCGCTGCTGAATGCCTATGTCCCACTGCCGAATAACGTGGCGAATGGCTTCAACAATTACATTAACCAGACTCCAGGGAAAACCACTCAACTTGATTATCAGTTCCGCGTAGATCAGCAGATCAACCGGAACAATCAATTGACCGGGCGCGTCATGTATGAACCGACCCTTAACGATTTTCCCAATAACTTGTGGACCGGCACGCCCTACAGCACGATCAGGGATGCCTTCTATACAACGGGCTTCAACGGCGTCCTCCGTGTCCAGTCGCAGATTACGCCCAACCTGCTGAATATTGCGGGCGTGGCGGAAGCGGATGATCGCCCACATATTCTTCTGACAACCGGCAACGGCACAATGCCGAGCGGACTGTCGATCACTCAGGCATTCCCCAATGCGCCCACCCTTAACCGGATTCCAAACATCAACTTGGCCCAAGGGTATTCTGGCCTCGGCGTCAGTTCTCAACCTATTTCAGCTTCGGATGGCGAAGGCTCCATCATGGACGACCTGAGTTGGGTAAAAGGCAGACATGTTCTGCAGGCCGGCGCCATATATATGTTTGGAATCAAGCGGCAGACGGTTTTCACATCCCCGCAAGGCACCTTTGGGTTCAACGGTACGCACACCGGAGATACGGCAGCGGACTTAATGCTGGGACTGGATTCCAGCTACGAACAGGACGCCACGGAAAGAGAAGGCGCCTTTCACTATCGGCAAGGTGAAGCCTACTTCCAGGATGACTGGAAATTGAATCCTCGGTTGACCCTTAACCTCGGCCTACGCTACGTATATTTCTCCAGCGACTCTGCAAGTGGAGATCAGGTCAGCAACTTCAATCCATCAACTTACGATGCATCGCAGGCTCCCGCTGTGAATATAGCCGGGCAATTCACAGTCAATGGCTCGAATCAACCCTTGACATCCACCGGAACAGTTGCAAATCTTCTCAACGGTCTCGTTTTCGCGGGGCAAAATGGCGTTCCTTCCGGGTTCTTTATCCCGGCTAAAACAAACTTTGGCCCCCGCGTCGGCTTCGCCTACGATCTAAGCGGACATGGGACGACCTCTGTACGCGGTGGATACGGGATAGGCTACTCGAGAATCCCGGTTGCGCAAATTTACTATGCCTTTGGAGCCAACCCGCCGTATAACGCATCGGCAAATATCACCAACAGTGTGCTCGACAATGGAACCGCGGGAGGGTCGGCCGTAGCGCCCAGTCCCCAGAGTCTAGATGACAACCCGACGAGTTTCAAGGCGGCTCAGGTCCAGTCCTACAGCCTGACATTGGAGCATCAATTCAGAAGCAATTTGGTAGCAAACGCGGCTTATGTTGGAAGCCAGACGCGTCACATGGTGAGCGGAGTGGGCGGTGGCAACGATATCAATTGGCCCACGGCCGTAACTTCTCCAAGCATCGGAGGCACGTCCTGTCTAGCGGAAAATCAGTCGGCATCAGCCGCCTATGATTATGATCCCTGCATCAATAACGGAGCAGCCTCATCCCAGTACACGCGCCCCTACCAGGGATACGCCGGAATCGACTATGAGTACGACGAGGGTACCGGCAACTACAATGCGTTCGAGGCTTCGGGTCGGTATAACCGCGGGGCTTCCCAATTCAGCCTGGCTTACACACTTGGAAAGGCTTTGGCTACTGTAGGCGGACACGGCTCAGGTGCTAGCACTTCTCAAGGTTCGGGACCACAAAATCCGCGCGATTGGGCGGCGGAGTACGGTCCGCCTTCCTATGACTTCAAGAATGACATCAGCGGAACGTGGGTGTACGCGATTCCGTTCTTCAGCCACAGCGACAAGGCTCTAGAGAGCGCCTTGGGACACTGGAGTTTCCAAGGGCTGGTCCTGCACCAGAGCGGGTTTGCACTAAGTCCGGGCATGTCGACTAACGCCAATGGCTTGACTAGTCGCCCAAATCAGGTCGCAAAGGCCAGTAAAGTGGGCACCATAAAAGAGTGGTTCGACACAACTGCCTTCACAGCTCCGGGTTACGGCTTCTACGGAAATGCCAAGAATGGAACGATTCGCGGGCCGGGTTACACATCAGCCAACGTATCTCTCTATAAGTCGTTTCCGCTTTACGACCGTCTCAATCTGCAGGTTCGGGCTGAGGCGTTCAACGTGTTCAACCATCCAAACTTCAACAGCGTTAGTACTGGGCTAGGCAGCGGGAATTTTGGTCAAATCACCAGTGCCGGCGATCCTAGAATTATGGAATTTGCAATGAAGTTGTTCTTCTAGAGCAGAGTGAATGGGCTGCTTGGCGAGGTGCAGAACCTGCGAGTTCTGCACAATCGCCCGGCAGAGGGAGAAATGCGAACGGACTCGCATAGTGCTCAGCAAATTCGATTAGCGGGTCATATGGATGTCAGTGGAAAGGGGCAGCTATATTTTAGCTGCCCCTTTCTGCTGAATGAAGAGTCGAGGCCTGGGCTGTTGAAGTCCCAGGCGATGAATCGGCAAGCGTCTACAATCAAGCTGTTAGAGAGGCCAAAGATGAAGCGGTCTTTGTTTTTGTTTTCACTGTTTGCCATACTTTTTGTATCCAGCGTCAAGTGTTCTTCGCAGAGCATCAGCACCGGCTCCGATTCACTTTATCGCAGCTTCCTTGATCCACCTCACGACTTTTCTCCCATGCCGTTCTGGTTCTGGAACGGGAAAATGGAAGGCCCGATTATTCAGCAACAGATCCGAGAAATGGTAGACCAGCATGTCTATGGAGCGTTTCTTCATGGGCGCGACGGTCTTCAAACGCCATATTTATCTGAAGAATGGTTCAAGGCAATAGGGGCTGGTCTCGAACAGTCCCGGACATCGGGCTTCGAGTTCAACTTTGTAGATGAATACGACTGGCCCAGCGGCGAAGTGCGAAACGTGTGGATGGCTGGCAATCATCAAAGCAAGGTATTGGCGAAGCGTCCAGACCTTCGCATGAAGACATTGGCCTATGAAGCGAAGATCATCGATGGGCCGCAAGTGGTTGATCTGTCCGCAAGTCCAGATTTGCAAGCGGTCGTCGTCGCCCGCTGGCTGGGAAAGAACCAGATCGACGCCGCGAGTCTTACTTTGCTTGATTCAGATGGAAAGAGCGGACATATCCAGTGGACCGCTCCCGCGGGTCAATGGGTCATCGTGCAATTTAGCCTGAAACCTGCGATGGGTTTCGACGGCGGCTTCGTTGACCTCATGAATCCTGATACGACCAACCTCTTCTTCGATCTCGTATATGGGGAGTATCATCGTCGATTTGCTTCCTATTTTGGAAGCACCATCCACTATTCCTTCTCCGATCATGAAGGAGATTACGGCTATCGCATCGCCTGGACGCCACAACTGTTCCCCGCATTTAAGCAGCGAACGGGATACGATCTGCGCAAGGTGTTGCCGCTGCTCATCTATAGCGGTGGTGATCAGACTACGAAGGTTCGAACCGACTACCTCTCAACCGTGACAGAGTTGTATGGGAATTCGTTTTGGAAGGGAATCACCAAATCTGCCGAAGCGCTCGGCATTCACCGCACTGGTCACGCGTGGGAAGAGAGCTTGCAGTGGGCAGCCGCGCTTGAGGGCAGTCTCTTCACCGTGGAGCGGGGGCTCAATCCTGTAGGCGTAGATTCGCTCGTGGACTTTGGTCGTCAGCCGTTGAACTTCAAGGTTGCACAATCGGTAGCCGACTTTGAAGGTCGCCGCTTCGCCTGCGAAAACCAAGGGGTGCAGGGGACAGACTCTTATCTCGATCTTGAAGGCATTCGCAAAGGGACCAATGGTATTGGCGTCTCAGGCGTGAACCTGTTCATTCCGCATGCGGTCAACTATGATCGGGGCCGCGCCAATTACCCGCCTGACTGGATGCACCAACCCTACTGGCCCTATTTCCATACCTATGCGGACTATACGCGACGCATAAGCTATATGAACGCGGACAGCCAGCATGCGACGAATGTGCTGCTTTACTATCCCATCACCACGATGTGGGCCGAAACCCGCCCCTTGTTCTCCGGAGAGACTGACTATCAGCAGATTGGTCAGCCCGCAGCCTGGAAGAATCAGACAATTCTGCTCAATGATTACTACACGCGAATCATCATCGAGTTAACCAACCATCAGTGGGACTACAATATTGCAGACGACGAGTACATTGGAAATGCGCGCGTCGAAGGCAATGAGTTAGTCATCGGGCCGCAAAGATTCCGCGCGATCATTCTTCCCCCCATAACAACCCTCAGTAGAAACACACTGAAGAAGCTTGAGGAGTTTCACCAGGCCGGCGGAATCATTCTCGGCATACGTCTTCTTCCCACCGCATCGCCGGAAACAGGCGATAACGACGCAGTAATCAAGGCGGGAATCGCATCGATCTTTGGCTCTGGCGTCGCTGGCGCGCAGACTTCGGGCAGCGACAACAGTGGCGCGAATACTGGTGGCTCCTACTACATAGACGACTCAGTTGACTCCTTGATCGCCACTCTTGACGCACATGTACCCAAGGACATCCAACTCACGTCCGGCCCCGCGCAGCACCTCTTTGTCGAGCATCGCCGCAAGTTGCAGGAAGACTATTATTGGGTCGTTAACGACACCGATCGGAAACGCGTGAACGAGGTCCACTTTGCTGCAAAGGGAATCCCGGAGAAATGGAATGCCCTTACTGGGGCGAAGGAACCGCTCTTCTATGTGAATGACCCTACGGGAACGGATGTGCGTCTCAATCTGGATCCGTGGGACGCTTTCTACGTGGTTTTCCATCCTCTTACAGGATCCTCGCAGGATGCGGTTCTTGAAGCGACCAATGCAGAGAGTCTGGATAGCGTAACTCGCCAAGGTAAGACAGTGAACGTGCATGTGTTAGGACCGGTGAGTACTTCTGACACATTTGTCGAACTCCGAAGCGGCGCAGAAATCTACAAGGGTTCGGCATCGAACGGCGGTGCACAGCCTCTCACATTAGGTGGCAAGTGGCAGTTTAGGCCGCAGCAGGATCGTGTGTCTGTTCCTTATGCCAGGGTAAGTGACGCAGTTGAGGTGACAGGCGGCAAACGCGGGTGGGCTGCATCTGACTTCGACGATGCAGACTGGCCTGAAATGTGGTTGAACGAAGAGCAGAATACGGTTCGTAATTGGCAACTGATCGGACCCTTTCCGAATACAGACAACGATGGCTTTGCCAAGATCTATCCACCGGAACAGGAATTCGATCTACACAAGAAATACGATGGTCTCGACGGCCAGGTAGGTTGGGAAGATTACAACGGCAACGAACCTCACCTGGCGCTTGGTGGTTGGGACATCTGGATGAAAACCGAGGGAGGCAGTTCCTCGGACTCCGGATACATCGTGAACTTCAGTTCAGAACTGTCGACTGAAGGGAAGAGTTGGGTTGTGAGTTATGGACACACTTATCTGTACTCTCCCCGCGATCAACATGCGCAGTTCATCGTTGCTGCCGATAACTGGACTGGTATCTGGCTGAACCACAAGCAGGTATTTGCGCAACTGCGAACCCCATTCTGGTACGAGATCAACGACAAGTGGGCTGATCGTGTTCCAGTAGACCTTCACAAAGGCTGGAACGAAGTCTTGGTGAAAGTGGGAAGAGGCAGAGATACAGCCAGTGGCTTCTATGGGTTCTCATTCCGTGTCGCAGATGACAATGGAGTCACTCTTTCTGATGTAGCGGCCAGCACTTCTCCCGACGAATTGCGTGGTTCTGGCGCTACAGACGCCGATATGCGCTGGTACCGTATACAGGTCCCACCCGGTTGCGTGGCTGTTGTGCCGCCTGTCTTTCACGGTCCTTATCGGATGTTGATCAACGGCAAGGACTTGAATCCAAAAGGCAGCACACCCGTCGATATACACGCAAGTCTCCAAGGCGAAAAGAACACCCTCGTCATCATCGCCCGCAAAGACGATTCGCTCGTCTCTCCAGTTCAGTTTGTGACTGGTGAAACGCCTTTCTCACTCAAATCGTGGACGCAAACCGGTCTTGCCAATTTTTCCGGAACTGCTGTCTATACCAAAACGTTCGTTCTTCCTGACAACTTCCGCGACAAGCGAGTCATGATCGACCTCGGACGCGTAAGTTCCGTGGCGAATGTATTTGTAAATGGCAAGGATGCGGGCACGCTGGTGTGGAGGCCTTATCAGCTTGATATCTCGAAGCTGATCAAGCCTGGCGAGAACGAAGTCAAGGTCCTGGTTACAAACACTGAGGCAAATCAACGGGCAGTCGGGACGTCGCATCACATATTGGCGGCGATCGACATCTGTGGAATGGAAGGCCCAGTTCAGGTGATTCCCTATATCGATCGCGTATTGACACTGCATTTGGCCCAGGACGACAGCAAAGGTCAAGAGGCACAGAAGAAGTAAGGTCAGAATGAGTCAAATGTCTCTCCGGTTCACAATCAACCTGAGCAGGCTCCTTAAACCTGGAGCCTGTTCACTCCAAGGGCCAAAGCGCGATGACGGCAATGCATGTGCGATAGAAGACATCGCGCCGTAACTCATCCAGGCAGACGCTAGGCTGGTATGAGTCTCCACGACATCAGAGTGTGAGACGAAGAGTGAAGACAATGTGTCTCGCAACACAGAACTACAAGATGGATTTTCTTAGGATGGTGAAGATATGAATGAACAACATCCGCTTACGCAGGCTGTGGTTGATGGACGGCGAAAGGAAGTCGGCGCCCTTGTAGCGCAGTGTCTTGAAGCCGGGGAAAGTGCGGGGTCGATTCTTGAGAACCGACTGGTTCCCGGCATGATGATTGTCGGAGAGCGCTTTAAACAAAACGAAATCTTTGTGCCCGAGATGTTGGTCGCCGCGCGAGCTATGAAGGAAGCACTCAAGGTGCTTGAGCCTTTGCTTCTGGTGGCCGGGGTCAAGCCGGAACACACTGCGGTGATCGGCACTGTAGAAGGAGATCTGCACGACATCGGCAAGAACCTCGTGGCCATGATGTGGAAGGGTGCGAACATCGAGGTGATCGACCTCGGTGTGAATGTACCGGCGGCTAAATTTGTCGAGTCGGTCAAGCAGCACAAGCCGCAGCTAGTAGGGTTGTCGGCGCTGCTTACAACGACCATGCCAGCCATGCGCGACACAGTGAAAGCAATTCGCGATGAGGGCTTGTCCGTCAAGATTATGATCGGCGGAGCGCCCATTACACGCGAGTTTGCGCGCGAGATTGGGGCCGACGGTTACTCGCCGGATGCCGGCTCTGCAGTGGATACGGCGATCGAACTGCTCCAGGCCACTGCCTGAGCCGATTCAAGGAAGAAAATATTTATGCACTATAAGTCTCTGGCTATCGAAGATCCTTCTGAACTCATTTTCGGCATCTCGCCGAAGCCCGTTCTCACGCGCAGCGGGATGGTCATTGGTGGCGGCACGGTCTATCCCGAACTGAATTTCACGCTGCCGCCGATGAAGATTGACGCCGGCACCATGCCGGAAGTGCGCCACAATTACGAACAGATCATTGCGGGTGCCATGCGGCGGGCGGCGGAACTGGATGCGCCCGGCGTGGTCATCGAATTTGAAACTCTGCCGCCGATGACCGAACATCCGGCCTGGGGTCTGGAGATTGCCAAGATCCTGCTCGAAGGCATGCAGCAGGAAGCGTGCCGCAGCGGCTTGAAGAGTGTGCTGCGCATGACACCCAACGACAACCGCGAGTTCGAGCGGCCTCCGCTAATGCGCCGGGGACGGTACTGGGAGGCGATGCTGGAATTGTTTGAAAGCTCGGCAGCGGCGGGAGCGGAGTTGCTGAGCATCGAATCGGTCGGTGGCAAAGAGCTGCACGACGAGGCGCTGGTCAATGGTGACCTAGCGGGCAGCCTGTTTTCTCTTTGCATCCTCGGCGAGCGCGACATGCGTTTTTTGTGGACCAATCTGCAAGCGATAGCCGATAAGCATGGCGTGAAATGCGCTGGTGACACCGCCTGTGGCTTCGGGAACACCGCCATGGTACTGGCCGAGCAAAAGATGATTCCGCGGGTGTTCGCGGCCGTGGTGCGGGCCATTACAGCAGTGCGGTCGCTGGTGGCATACGAATGCGGCGCGGTGGGGCCGGGCAAGGACTGCGGCTATGAAAATCCAATACTCAAGGCCATTACCGGCTATCCGATGGCGATGGAAGGCAAGACCTCGGCCTGCGCGCACTTGAGCCCGATGGGCAATCTCGCCGCGGCGTGCTGCGACACCTGGTCCAACGAATCGGTGCAGAATATCAAGCTGCTTGGCGGCATGGCGCCGACCTGCTACATGGAACAGTTGGTCTATGATTGCCGCTTGATGAACATCGCCCGCAGCCATGGAAAGGAATCCGCCCAGCAACTCCAGCGCTGGTTGGTAGAGTCCGACGCGGCACTCGATCCGCAGGCATTCATTCTCACGCCGGAGTCTTCTGTGGCTCTGGCGCGGGTGATTGTAAATAGCGACTCGCATTATCACGCCGGCGTGGCCGCGGCGCGCAAGGCGGTCGAGTTGCTGCGTGAAGCACATAGCCAGGGGAAACTGCACATCGAACCCAAAGAAGTGGCTTGGTTTGACAGCATGCAAGACGACCTGGATGAACTTCCCGAAAGTGAATCCGAATTCATCGGCCGGCAATTAGCCCTCGCCGATCGCTCGCGATTCCTGCCCCAAGAATACGAGTTGAAAGGCTGACATCATGACTCCGCGTGAGCGCATCCTGGCTATCTTGAACCGTCAACCGGTGGACCGCCTGCCGATAGATCTCTGGCACACACCGGAGATCGGCGAACTTCTGCGGCACTATTGCGGCGTGACAGACGATCTTGCGATGTATCGCGCTCTCGGTCTGGACAAGATTGTCTGGGCGTTCATGGACTACAGGACCGATGCCGGGGAACGCGCGGGAGGCCAATCCGGTGCCGGTGCCGAAGGTGGCGAACGCACGATGTGGGGTGTTCCGCTCAAGGAGGTTCAGGCCGGCGCCGCTCATTACTCAGAGTTCGGGTCCGCGCCGCTGGCAGATTATGAGACCCCAGAGTCATTAGACGATTATCCCTGGTGGCCCAGCGTAGAGCGCTTCGACTATGACAGTGCGGTGGCAAACGCACGCGAGGCTGCGAAGGATTTTGCGGTTATAGGGCCGTGGGTTTCGTTCTTTGAAATTTACTGCCAGTTGCGCGGGATGGAACAATCGATGATGGACTTGATTGAAGCCCCGGAACTGGTGGACGCGATTCTCGATCGCGTGGAGTCCATCCAAACTGAAATGATGAGCCGCTTCTTCGCGCGCGCAGGCAAGTCGCTTGACTTGGTCTTTATCAGCGACGACATTGCAGGCCAGACTTCGCTCCTGATGGCGCCCGCTCGATGGAAACGTTACTTGCAGCCGCGCCTGAAGCGCTGGTGCGACCTGATACATGCACATGGCCTGCGAGCGTTTTATCACACGGATGGCGCTGCACGTCCTCTGCTGGGAGCCATTCTCGACAGTGGCGTGGACGTGCTCAACCCGATTCAGCACGCCTGTCCGGGAATGGATTTGAAAGAACTCAAACATGAGTTTGGTGATCGCGTCATATTTCACGGCGGCGTCGACAATCAGTTCGCGTTGCCCCGCGGCACACCCGAGGATGTTCGGCGCGAAACTCGGTATTGTCTCGACACTTTAGGCGCTGACCGACAGGGCTTCATTTGTTGCTCATGCCATAACGTCCAGGCTGGTACCCCGTTGGAGAACATCCTCGCCATGATCGAGACCGTTCAGCGCGAACCTCTCCAGTGACGTTCGGCAAGGAAACAATTTAGAGGGCAAGACCACCGCTCACTTCAAGTTGTGCAGGCTGTCTGCCACTACTCTCCGACCAAGAACGCGCTTTGAAGGCGTAACGATTCTCAATAGAGGTGCAAATCATGAAATATGCATGCCCATTGTTTGTTGCTGTTGTTCTTTATCGCATCATTGCCGCTGACTTTGGCGCACAACATTTATGGCTTTTGAATTTTGCGCCTTTGGCCGCTCTCGCATTGTGCGGCCCCGCGATTTTCCCACGTAGAGTGGCTTTGTTGTTGCCACTGTCGATCTTGCTGATTTCGGACGTCGCGCTCAATGTTCATTTTGGCGCAGCGTTCGTTCCCGGCGAATTGCTGCCGCGTTATGCGGCGCTTGGATTGATCGCCGCGCTGGGGCTTTGGCTGAGAGAGAGCCGCAAAGCGGGAGCATTTCTATGCGCGAGCGTGGCCGGGTCCTCGGCCTTCTATCTCATCACCAATACGGCTTCATGGCTGGTCAGCCCTGTATACGCCAAAACTGTTGCGGGTTGGATCCAGGCGCTGACGGTTGGCACGCCAGGTTATCCGCCCACCTGGCTCTTCTTCCGCAACTCGCTTGTCAGCGACGTGTTCTTCACAGCGGCATTTCTTGTCTCGCTGAGACTGGCCAGTCATGTCAAGACAACCGTCAAGAGCGGATCCCTTCGGGGTCCACTGCAAGACAATTGCTGACACTAGGGCCATTGATTCAGTGTCGATAATCTGTGCAGTGTCTCGCTGAAACAACGAGTTGTCGTCGAATCAGCAGATGATCGCGATGAGTCCGTTATACGCTTGAGTATTTCTTGCAGAGCGACTGGATTTCATCAATCAATTTAGGCACACCCGTCGCGGGAGGTAGACTGCCAGGATAGCTGGCCTCATATTCGGCCGATACAAAACCTTGATGCCCGGCGTCCGCGAAGATCTTCCACACGCGGTCCATATCCACAAGAGTGTGATCATAAAAGTGGTCGCGGATGTGAATATTGGTGGCGTAAGGAATACATTTCGCAATCTGCGCGTAGGCATCTTGAGTTGGCGTGGGAATGAAGTTTGTAATGTCTAGATTGATGCCGGCATAAGGCGAATTCACGCGTTGCATGATCTCAATACAAAGGTCAGCGCTTTGCGTCACGCCTTCATGGTCTTCAACCCCAAGCGTAATGCCCTTCTTGCCGGAATAGTCGCACAAGGCCTTCATAGATTCGACCACCCAACCGACGGCCTCCTGCAGGCTGGAGCCTTCCGGTAGTTTTCCAGCGAAAATCCTGAGATGAGAAGCTCCGAGCTGGTCTGTGACATCAACCCATGCCTTGATCTGGTTCAGGCTGTCGGCGCGCTTTGTAGCGTCGGGCTGAACCATGCTGACTCCGCATGCGGCGCCCGAGAAGGCTAAGGAATGCTTGTATGCCAGGTGGCGAAGGCCATAAAGATACTCTGGGTCTGTAGACTTGAGGTAATACACAGTCATATCAACACCCACTAGACGCAGGTCTACCGCCTTGCTTATAAATTCTTCCAACGTCATCGGGCCGTGCCTCAGATCCTTCTCGTAGGAATAGGCGCAGCATCCCGGAAGTAACCGGGTCAACTTGGACTTATCTGTCTTGACCTCGGGCTGTGCTGCGGCGGCTACTTGCGTCCCAACCATTCCCATATCTGCGACTGCCAAAGCCCCAAGCCCAACGGTCCTCACAAACTGCCGACGATCTATCATGGAACGCATCCTTTCTCCCTGGTTGTCAATGTCTCTGGGGCGTGCCGTTCGCAACAATCAAAGCTCTTGCCCCGCGAACGAACCAAAGTATCATCCGCAGTTGCTGTCGTCAAAGGTAAGTTAGTCAGCAGCAGGGGCAGAAAGATCGGAATTGAATGTGCCCGGCTGGTGTAGCTTCCACTCCGGGAAGACCTTCGACAGCTATACTCATGTGTTGCGCTTTACATGAGAGGATAATCACTTGATACAAGCATTCATAAGCGAAATTGATCGGCGTGCATTCTTACGACTTGCTGGCGCGGGCCTGGGAGCTGCGGCCTTTGGCGCGGCCTCAACCACACTTCCCGGGGAAGAAATCATAGACCTCCAAGCAGTCACTCCGAACGAGCCCGTTTTTCGCATTGAACCCGATCCCAAGCGCGCGTGCGTTGGAGTGTTGAGTTGGGATACAGAAGGTGGAAGTAAGGCGCAGACAAACTTGCTACGCGCGGATTCGCCCCTTGTGCTTCGTGTTCGTGTTGGAGGAGAGTGGCGCGTGAGCAGCGACCTTCAAGCACACTTGGGAAAGAGCGGGGATGGTGAAACATCCTACGCACTGAATGTCTCAACTGATGCCAAGCTCCATTGGACTCTTCGTCCGTCTCCTGGCAGCCTCATCATGACCGTGTCGGGACAAGGCAGCGGCATGCGAGACATCGAAGCAGTAGAGATGCATTTTCCATTTGATCCTCTGGTCACGCCCACAACAATTCTTCCTCAAACCTGGCGTGAAGACGGATCGGGAAGTCTGCCTGCCGTCCTATCAAGCCCTGATTTCGGGCAACTCTTACTTGAGGACCAGTCCCATCCAGGTGTCAAGGCTAGATTGGAAGGCAATCGCGAAAAGCACACAGTTGATTTGATCCTGGAGCTTCCCGGAGTCGGCGCCGGCGAGGTATACAAGCTCACCTGCACGCCAGTGCGTTTGGCTCCTCCTGAAGGGATGAGTAAAGAAGGCCTTTGGCACGAGGTCCGTCGCGGATGGTTTAACACCTGGCAACCTAGCTCGCAGTGGGGCGATCAAGACAGGCCGTTTAGTGCGCCCGAGGGCATCCTGGCCAACAATGTCATCAGCGACCCTGTAAGTTTCGCTTTGCAGTTTTATGCGGACCAAGCTCTGTGGACACCGGAAATCGCGCCCGGAATCTCGGTGATGGATCAAGTTCGGCGATCAATCAACTGGTGGCTTGACCATCGCATGGATCCCTCCGGAGAGGTGATCGGGTATTGGGACTATCGGCATTTCCTCGATGCAAATCCGGGAATTCTTATAGCTTCATGGGACTACGTTGAAGCGACAGGGGATCGCGCTTGGCTAAAGGAACGAATCGATCGATTGGAGCAGCTTTCTGCCTTTGTGGAGCAACGGGATGTGGACCACGACGGAATGGTCGAGGCCACGCAAAGTGGCAACGATAACACTCTTATCGAGCCTGCACGATCATGCTGCTGGTGGGACGCATTGAACTGCGGCCACAAGGATGGTTATACCAACGCGTTGATCTACCGTGCCTGGCGATGCCTGGCGGAGCTCGAAGGACTGCTAGGCCGGGTACAGCAGCAGGCACACATCACTGAACTGGCTGACCGATTAAAGGCTGTCTACTTTAAGACGCTCTACAATCCGGCTACCGGCTGGCTCGCCTGGTGGAAGAGTGCCGACGGGCAACTGCACGACTACGCCACGCCCATTGTGAATGGACTGGCCATCGAGTATGGCTTGGTGGAACCAGATGAAGGGCGCAGGATACTGGCCCGCCTTTGGAAGAAAATGCAGCAGGTGAAGTTTACTCGCCTCGACCTTGGACTCCCTTGCACGCTGGTTCCTGTGCGCAGAGCCGACTATCTTCAGCCTAGTGGTCTTGGCGTGCCCCACCGCGAAGATGGAACGGACACCTTTCAGGACTATATGAATGGCGGAATCTCAGCGGGTCACACGCTGCACTTTATCATGGCCCACCATATTGTGGGTGAGCCGGAAAAGGGTGACGAGCTTCTACGGGCGATGTTGAACCGGCAATCTAAGCTGGGATTTCAAAACGGCGTCCAAAACACCGCGAACAAAGGAATCGATTGGACGAATTGGAACGGTGCCCCGAAAGGATACGAGGGATACCTTGCGGACGTGTTCATGTTCCTGCAGGCTGCTGTCTTGCGGGAACCTTCACTTCGCGTTCGCTTTTACCGGCCACTCACGGCTCGACCGATGAGCACCGTGGTCCGGCCGCAAACAAGCAATTGAACAGTCTCGCAAAGTGGTCTCACTCGGGATCGACAGGAGTACAGACAATATGGAAGCGTCCATCTTCATCGTCAGCTCTCTCCATCGATCCAATGTCAGAATGTGCCTGGGGGTCGCGATCCTGTTTGGGATACTCATTGCGCAATGTAACGCGGCTACAATGACCGTTTCCCATTTGCGCTGCGAGAATCTTCTCGATCCCTTGGGAATCGATGTTGCCAAACCACGACTAAGTTGGATTCTCGACTCGGTCCGCCCCAATGAAAGGCAGACGGCGTACGAGGTTCTCGTGGACGGCCAGTGGGACTCCGGTCGTGTTGAGTCCGATCAATCGATCAATGTTGAGTATGGCGGCAAACTGCTGGCTCCGGCCACTCGCTACGCATGGAAGGTGCGGGTATGGGACGCGGAGGGCAATCCTTCGGACTGGAGCCATCCTGCGACGTTCAGTACTGCTTTGAAAGATTGGTCGGCAAAGTGGATCGGTCTCGATGAGCAAGGAATCGCGGTTGGATTGGAGGGGGCGCAATGGATCTGGTTCCCTGAAGGCAATCCTGAGCGAAGCGCGCCGGCCGGCGCCCGCTACTTCCGCCGGACCATTGCATTGCCTTCAGGGCGGGAGCCGGTCAAAGCCACACTTATCGTCACCGCGGATAACAGTTTCGAACTATCCATCAATGGTGAAATAGCCGGACAGGGCGATGACTTCCGAAAGCCGGTCACTTTGGATGTCACCCGCATGCTGCACGCTGGCGACAATGCATTCGAGATTAAATGCGATCACAAGGGCGGAACACCGGCGGGATTGATTGCAAAACTGCACGTCGAATTTGCCCAGGGTGATCCGCTGGAAATAGCCACAGACGAGGAATGGCAGGCAAGCACCGACAGCAAGTCCTGGACGGCGGCGAAGCCATTAGGCGCGCTGGGCATGGCGCCGTGGGGAACCATCCTGGACGCGCGACGGTCACCCGCCCGTTATCTGCGCCGGGAGTTTGCGGTCACGAAGAAAGTCAAGCGCGCTACTGCGTATGTCAGCGGATTGGGCTTTTTCAATCTCTTTTTAAACGGAGCGAAGGTTTCCCAGGACGTCATGGACCCGGCGTTATCGGACTACGCCAAAGCTGTGTACGTTGTGACGTTTGACGTTACGAATCAACTGCACATGGGCGCCAATGCGCTGGGCGTGATCTTAGGCAACGGGCGCTTCTATCCGCCAAGGCTTGAAATACCAGCGCACACAACCACCTATGGTTACCCCAGGCTGCTCCTGCAGTTGGAAATCGAGTACGAGGATGGCGCCGGGAGTACAGTGATCAGCGACGAAACCTGGCGACTCACGACTCAAGGCCCGATTCGTGCTGACAGCGAATACGATGGCGAGGAGTACGATGCGCAGCTGGAAATGCCGGGTTGGGATCGTGCCGGGTTCGACGATGCGCAGTGGGAGCAGACGCGAGTGGTCGCAGCTCCGGGCGGCGCGTTGAAGGCGCAGATGATTGAACCCATGCGGGTAACGCAGATCATCCATCCGGTGGCAATTACTAATCCATTACCGGGAACTTACATTGTCGACATGGGACAGAACTTTTACGGGACGGTGCGACTGAAAGCGACTGGACCCGCAGGAACACAAGTGCGCATGACCAGCGCCTACAGTCTGAATCCTGACGGAACGCTCAAGACGGCAGACAATCGTTCCGCGCGTTCCACCGATGTCTACACCTTCAAGGGCACAGGCGTGGAGGTCTGGAATCCCCAGTTCAAGGGGCAGGGGTTCAGACGGGTGCAGGTAACCGGCTTTCCCGGCACGCCTACGGTAGATAACTTCGAAGGCCTGGTTATCCACACGGCGACGGAGCCCGCAGGCGAATTCCAAAGCTCGAACGACCTCGTGAACAGGCTCCATCGATCGCTGTGGTGGGGAATGCGGATGTTCCTGCGCTCGGCGCCTCTCGACCCTGACCGAGACGAGCGGCAGGCGTGGGCGGGCGATCCGGCCAAGGATGCCGAGAGCGAGGCGTTCAACTACAACGTCGAGCCGTTCTATACAAAGTGGATGAATGACGTGGAGAGATCGCAAAGGGCTGATGGTTCTCTCCCTGATGTCTCAATGTACTGGACCTGGGGTGACGGTGTGGAGTGGCCCAGCGTTTTCACCATCATTCCGGATTGGTTTGTGGACTTTTATGGCGATCGCCGCGTGGCTGAAACGCACTACACGGCCATGAAGACCTGGGTTCTGGCGATGCGGCGGCATGAACTGCCAGACGGTACGCTAAAGGGCACCAGCTACGGTGACTGGTGCGATACCTACTCGATGGATGGGAAAGCACCCGACTTCGGCGGGACGCCTCGCGAGTTAGTGTCGAGCGCGTATCAGTACCATAACTACCGCATCATGCAGCGGCTTGCGGAATCTATGGGACACGCGGAGGACAAGCGCGTGTTCACTGATTTAGCCGATAAGCTGAAGGATGCGTTCAACAGCAAATTCCTTGACCCCCAGACCCACACCTACCAGGGAGGGACGCAAACCGGCTACGTTCTGCCGCTGGCGTTCGGTCTTGCGCCGGTTCAGCAGCGTGACGCCATCATTGCCAATCTCATTGACGACATCATGGTCAAGCATCGGGGCCATTTGTCAGTTGGTCTCGTCGGTATGCAATGGCTAATGCAGACGCTCACTGATATCGGACGGCCCGATGTTGCCTGGACCATCGCCACGCAGACCACCCGGCCAAGCTGGGGTTACATGCTATCCAAGGGCGCAACAACTATTTGGGAGCGATGGGACTTTGACACACGTGACCCGGGCATGAACAGCGAAGCGCTGCTGATCCAGGCCGGCAATCTGGATGCATGGTTCTATCAGACGCTGGCAGGCATCCGTCCTGCTGCGCCGGGCTTCAAAAAGATTCTCATCCAGCCCGCAATCGTTGGCGACCTGACGTGGGTGAAAGGACACTTCGATTCACCTTATGGGCGGATTGTCAGCGATTGGAAGATCGAGGGAAACCGTCTGACCATGGATGTCACCATTCCAGCCAATACCACCGCAACCATCGTAGTGCCCGGAAAAGGCGGTGGTACCCATGAGGTGAGCTCAGGCCACTACCAGTATTCTTCGCTGGATTCGAATTGGAAGTAAGCCAATACGAAATGACACGAAGCCCCAAGCGGAAGTAGGAGGGCAGGTTAATTCCCCTGCGCATCTGCCGCGGACGCCACGGCGGCTCAAGTCACCCCCCAAGGCCGCTACGCTCAAGCGGTAACCGGACATACAAATAGTGTTTTGGATCGCCAGCACAAGATGAGAGTACGATTGTGCTAATCCAGATGGAGCAACTCGCGAGTGTGCGCGGTGGACCTCCAAATGCCGTGCGACACGAGGACTCCTGCACCGGTAGACTTGGAAGGACCAAGGCATGTTCGACGCCGGGGAAATCGGGCTACGCCCAGGAAGCCCAAGCCGAACCTACTTCATGCGAACGACGCTGCTCGCTGTCGCACTGACAATTTTTTGCACCTTAGCGTCCTGGGCCGTCGAGCCCGGTCCGCTCACGACGCTGCACTCGATCCACGCCCTGACCAAGACAGAGGCCCGGGGTGGGCTGCCCGTCGCTTTCGAAGCCACGGTTACCTACTACAACAGGAGTGACATAGACCTTTTCGTCCAGGAGGGCGGGGAAGCCATTTATGTGGAGGCCAAACCGAATCAAGATCTAGCTCCTGGCGATCGGGTTCTCGTGCGGGGCAAGACGCGGCAGAGCTTCACCCTCGATGTTCTGAGCGACAGCGTGACCCTGCTTCATCACGGCGCGCCCCCCAAGCCCCTGCCGACTGACTTTGAACAACTGATCCGCGCTGAACGCGATTGCATCCTGGTCGCTGTCCATGCCACGGTCCACAGCGCCGACACTGTGACCTTCGGAAATGCACATGAGGTGTACCTCAGGTTGCTCATGGACGGGGGGTATGTTGACGCGACGGTCATCGGAATTGACGCCAACTTGCTCAAAGATTTTCTGGACGCCGAGGTAGAAGTTACCGGGGTAGTATCAGGAAAATTCGACAACAAGATGCAGCTTGTCGGCATTCTTCTTGAGGTTCCAGCACTTGACGACGTGAGAGTCCTGAGGCGTGCAGCAGTCAGTCCGGACTCGCTTCCGATCACACCCATCGATGAGGTTCTGTCCAGTTCCTTCGTGCGCGATCTGACGCGCAGAGTCCGGGTTCAGGGAACTATTACCTACTATCAGCCGGGTTCGGCAGTCGTACTTCAGAATGGCGCCAGGAGCCTGTGGATCTCGACTCATTCGACTGTTCCCTTGCGGGTCGGTGATCAAGCGGTAGCTACCGGCTTTCCAGACGCGCGCGAAGGTTTTCTGGCCCTGACTGACGGAGAAATCCAGGATAACGGCATCTTCGATCCCGCTTCGCCGCAGCCCTCCACCTGGCGCCAGCTTGCAACCTGGAATAGCGGCGACCCCGATGGCCATCAGAACGACCTGGTGTCCTTTGAGGGCCAGGTGGTGGCCGCGGTCCGGGCAGATTCACAGGACGAGTTTGTTCTGGCTTCGGACGGCAAGCTTTTTACCGCAATCTATCGCCACCCGCCCGGCAATCGGCCGCTTCCGCCGATGAGAGACATCCCGCCGGGAACGAGAATTCGCGTCACCGGCATCTGCATGGTGATGCAGCCTAATTCCATCTCGCCGACCGAGCAAGAGGTACCCTTCAACATCCTGCTCCGTTCCTTCGACGATATTCTGGTCATCGCGAATCCTTCCTTGCTTAGCGTTCGCAACCTCATCTATCTTGTCGCCTTGCTGCTCGCATTGCTGTTTGTGGCCGGCGCCTGGGGCTGGGTGATTGAACGCAAGGTGCGCTTTCAAAACGCTACTTTGGCTTACAGTGAGCGCCTCCGCAGCCGTATCCTTGAGGACCTCAATGGCTCTCGCCCTTTGGCTGAGCTCATTGAGCAGATTGTTGGAATGGCCTCCTTCAAATTGAGCGGCGCTCCATGTTGGTGCCAGATCGTCGATGGGGCGCGACTCGGGAATTGCCCGGCCAGCCTCACCTCGTTCCGCCTCGTCCAAGCGCCGGTTCCCGCCCGCTCCGGTCCGCCGCTCGGTACAATCTATGCCGCCTTCGATCCGTTGACCAAACCCCGCGCCTACGAGTCAGAGACCCTCTCCTCGGCTGCGGCGCTGACCGCTCTGGGAATCGAAACTCGGCGGCTCTACTCCGATCTGGTCCACCGCTCCGAGTTCGACTTGCTCACTGACATCCACAACCGATTCTCCCTGGAAAACTATCTGGTCCAGCAAATTGAACTAGCGCGACAGACGGCGGGCATTTTCGGATTAATCTATATCGACCTCAACAATTTCAAACAGGTAAACGATGTCTACGGCCACCGGTTTGGAGATCTTTACTTGCAGGAAGTGGCGATTCGCATGAAGCGCCAACTTCGCGCCTTTGATATGCTGGCCCGGCTCGGGGGAGACGAGTTTGCCGTGCTCTTGCCCAAGGTTCGCAACCGCGCTGAAGTCCAGGAGATTGCTCTGCGGCTTGAGCGCAGCCTTGACGAGAACTTTGCTGCGGAAGGATACGTGCTCAACGGCTCGGCGAGCGTCGGAATCGCCCTCTATCCGGAAGACGGTACGACGAAGGACGCTCTCTTAACTACTGCCGACGCCGCCATGTACGTGAATAAAAACATCCGCCGGGAAAGCGCGGTGGAGCAGGGCCACGACAAACGGTCCGGACTCAGCCCTGAAAGTCACACCTGAAGAGGCTTTGCACAAGGCAGGCGTTTCATCTGGACTAGAGAGGCCGAATGTCCCGTCCCTGACAGTCATATCGGCAAAGGTGGGAGAGCACAAGCCTCCTGTTGCGGGCTTTTCGGCTGGACCAAATATCGCCGCTCATGCCGTGCGCCAAGCCCGAACCACGAATCCCCTTCGGTTCGCCGCACTTGCCGTTGCCGAGAATTAGGCCCTGAAGGCGCACAATCTCGGTATGGAGAACCTCCAGGTTATCGATCCAATTCCATCTGTCAGGCATGTCCCCGGTCCGTACCACCCCAGACTGAACGGCCGGGCAGTTAACCGACATTTTAGACCGGGCACATCTCCGACACTTTTTCCTTCTCAGGAAGGTTTT